>LAZR01000705.1_pt1 | contig 23767 bp, 48 predicted proteins | sample 329461 | NCBI WGS metagenome assembly LAZR01 (sample SAMN03002196, study PRJNA259156) | marine sediment metagenome | biome: sea floor; feature: Hydrothermal impacted sediments; material: marine sediment; isolation source: Loki non-amplified sample from Loki's castle hydrothermal vent sediment ...
TGAGGGTTAAATCTGCGGGGGATTTTGGCATTGGAACGAATAATCCTGGAGCAAAACTTGAAATACTTAACGCAGGAGACCAACTAAAACTATCCTTTGATGGAACAGATAATGCTATTTTTGCAGTAGATACTAATGGCGTTTTGACCATAACTCCAAGTGGGGCTGCGGTTGATTTTGCTTTCAAAGCTCTAATCAATGTCTTAGATTTAGACCTTGGTAGTGAGTCCGCCGCGGGTACCATCTGGGCTATGTTAACCGCTGCAAATGCTGGCACAGCTTTGGTCATTAATTCAAGGGACTCCATAGATATCCATAGAGCAAGATTAGGCTTGAGCGGCGGTGTTGATACTGCGGTATGGGCATGGTTTAATAGTACCCACACAGGGATAGTGCTGAGTGGTGCCTTAGATGTTGATACCCAGCACATAAAAATGAAGGAAACTACTGACCCTACCGCAATAGCTGATGAGGCTCTGCTATATGCCAGGTTAGTTAATGGAGGCAAAACGGAGCTGGTGGTTCGTTTTCAAAGTGGTGCGGTTCAGGTATTGGCAACAGAACCCTAAAGGAGTAACTAATGGAAATTAACATAGAAGAACAGGAAGCAAGGTTGAAAGCTGAGACACAGAAGATTGGAGAGCAACTAGGTGAGGTGCAGAGGCAGATAAACCAACTCCAACAGAGGCAGCAACTCCTAATCAATGAAGCTCTAAAGAACCAAGGAGCATTGGATTTGATTAAGAACCTGAATGGCAGGACTATAGCGGGGTAAACTATGGCTTATACTTATGACATAACTACTAGCATCGGTCAAGTGAGAAGGCTAATCAACGATACTGATATCACTCCAACCACCGATGCGCAGTTCAACGATGAGGAGATATCTTTCTTTTTAGACCTGGGCAACAACTCAGTGCTCATGGCTGCCTCTTATGCTCTGGAATCCTGGGCGGCCGCTATTACCGGCAGCCTGAAGTCTGAGAAGATAGGTGACTACTCCTACACGAAGGATGAGGCCAGTAAGAAGATAGAGCTGGCTAAGAAGTATAGTGATGAGGCGGCGGCCGTTCCTTATATGACATGGTCGGAGTGGGATTTATCCGGGGGTAGCAGCATCACGGCCGAGGAGGATTAGATGGAATTTGGCAAATTAGCCATTGTTGTCAAGCCTCACAATGGCAAGGGATTTGAGGTATATCCACCAAAGTACCTGAGATTGAAGGTATTAAAATGGGCAATTGAATTTCGTTTTGGGTGCGTTAAAGATAGCCTCAAGGCACTGGAGATTATCCTTGCAGGTGGTCGACCTTAATGAGCTATACCTCTTTACTGATAGATACCTGCACCACTCAACGCTTCACTGAGGGCGTTGCCGATGACTACGGGCGTCCAGCCATAACTTGGGCTAACGAGCTTGAAGACCAGGCTTGCCGGCTGGTAGCTATGCCCGGAGTCGAGTTAAAAGTCGGGGCAGAGATTGTGGTTGCTGACTATAAGCTCTTCGTCCAGAATATCGATATCGTGGAACAAGACCGCGTGGTCATCGGTGGGCTTACCTATGAGGTGCTACTGGTCCAGGACTACTCGGACGATACGACCACTCATCATAAACAATGCTGGCTAAGGATAAGCAGATAATGGCAAAGATAACAGCGAAATGGGCTACCAATCTGAAAACGAAAGAGGCGACCAACGAGGTCAAGGCTGCAACAAGAGCCGGGCTGAGGGACGTAGTAACGGTTATCGCTGGTGAGGCCATCAAGGGGAGCCCTGTTTGGACCGGCAACAACCGAAGGTCAATAAAGTTCGAGGTCGGCCCGGGGGGTGAGGTGGCCAGGAAAGAGTTGGAGGGGGCTATTTATTCTACTTCGGGTTATGGTGGGATACTAGAAACAGGTAGCGTCAAAATGGCCGCTCGCCCTTATTTCAAGCCGGCATTAGACAGGCACGTCAAGGATTTACCGAAGCAGATCAAGGCACATTTACCATAATAAAGGAGCGTGAATCAAATGGAGATAATAATTTTCTTACTGTTTGGCTTTCCTATCCTAGTTGCGCTGGCGATAATCATTGGTATAGCCGTGGTTAGAACGCAGAGCTCTGCGAAGCGGCAGGCCGCGCAGATGGTGGAAAGTGGCAAGATTACCAAGGACTTCGACAGGGTGTCAAAAATCTTGGCGGCAATGACTAATGACCTCGAAGCAGTTGCCTTATGGCAGAAGCTCCAGGAGCTGAAGCATTAATGGCTATAGCAGATACCAACGCAATCATAGTCAGCTATCTAACGACGTCATCGACAAAAGTGGACCCTCTTATCGCTTTGGTGGCTAGTCGGGTATATTGTCCTCGGTTGCCAGAGAAGGCAACCCTGCCGGCAGTGGGCTTGTTTACGCGTGGGGGCGCACCAAACCCCCATATTCCGGGGATACTCACGCCATCGGTCCAGTTCGATTGTTGGGCTGCCAATTCGATAGATGCCAGGAATGTTTACCGGAAGCTCTATGATGCTCTCCAGGGTATCCAGAATGTGACGGTAGGAAGCTACCAGATAATGTCAGCTATTGAAGAAACCAGTGGCCAGGACTTGGTCGATGTGGAGATTCCGAATTACTTTAGAGTCCTGAGCTTTTTTCTCTTTATGATAAGAGCCGAATAAATACGGGAGGATTTTTATGAGTAAAAAAGATGACCAAAAAAATACCAGTGGTGAAGTAGGTTCCTTAGAAGAAGTATTAGGAGAGGTGGAGGAGCCGGAGACAGATTCAACTCCGGAGGTCGAATCCGAGCCACCTGTGGAACCGGAGATGAGACCAGGAATGACTAAAGAAGATTATTACAAGGAATTATTCCAAGGAGGTAGATAATCATGGCAAAGAATAGTCAAAATGTACTAACAGGGGTGGCGGAATTGGCTGTCAGGCAGCCGCTTGATGCTCTTGCGCAGTGGTCTACGATTCAGCAATTTGCCGGGGTGGAATCGGTTAGACTCTATAAAGGTGGCTCTGGGAATGCGGGCAGTACCCACTTCCAGATGGTGCCGCCTACCGGTATCACGCTTGCCAATTGGACAACCGGTATTTCTGCCGGTCATTATAGCTTTTATCACTATCTGCAAGCAATTAGAGCTAACTGGGTCCAGATGGAGTTCAGGTTTGAAGACCCCAACAGTGATGCCTGGGTGGAAATTACCTGGATGGGTCTTCAGAATGCCCTGGGAACGGCGGCTTGGGTGCAGCAGATTTTGCTTGACGCGGATGAGGGTGGTTATGGCGGTATTGGTGAATTGGGAGCCTCCTTCTTTAACTTTGGTCCGCTAACGGCTATGAGTGGCATGGCAGCAGCTATCGACGGCGAGGGAGTGGTTACTGATTCTTCTGATTGGATACTTGAAAGAGTAAGGTTGGAACTGTGGGAAGCGGCACCCGAGAGAACCTGCTATGTCGATAGCATCGTCATCAACAATGTAGCTTACACCATCGAGCCGGGTGGAACGGCTCCGGCAATGTCCCTTTCGAGTCCATTTGTCGAGGTCGGCTACACTGAGGATGGAGTCACCATTACCTATACGGGTGATACAGCCGATGTCGAGGTTGAGGAGGAGACATTCCCCATTGACCGGGTGCTTACTAAGGAAACGGCTGAGATTACCTGCAACATGGCTGAGAGTTCTCTGGCTAATCTCAATAATGCGATGGCTGGTGCTGTGCTGGTTGGAAATCTTCTAACCATAGGGGCAGGAGTTAATAAAACCATGAATCTCCGCATACAGGCAATTACACCGGCAGGCTTCCTCAGACAGATATTTATTCCCAAGGCCACTGCTACCGGAGCCGTCGGTATGGCCTACAAGAAGGGTGAGAAGACTATAGTCCCGGTAACTTTCCAGGCACTGAAACCGGCTAACGAGCCGGCTGTGACCATAGTCGACAATGCGGCATAAATTAGCCGTTAATAAGAGCTAAAAGGAGCGGAAAATGGAAGAGCGAAATGAGGAGCAGAAGATAGCCCAGGCCTCGATTGAGGTAATCTTGGGGGGAGATAAATATCAAATCAAACCCCTGGTTATCCGTGATTCAAGGGAGTGGCGCCATAAAATTATTAAACTGATTGCGCCACTCCCTAATACAGTAACCCGGCTTAACATAGATAGTGTTTCTGAATTCGAGGAGTCTCTGAGGGAAATGCTGGTGACGAATCCTGATGAGGTGCTCAATCTATTCTTTGAGTATGCTAAGGAGCTGAACAAGAAAGAGATTGAGGCGAAAGCAACTGATGCTGAGATGGCCATAGCATTTCAGGAGGTGGTTAAGGTAGCCTTCCCTTTAGCGGAAAGTCTCCCGAAGGTGATGGCGAGGCTGGCTCAATAGGAGCTGCCTTTGAACTATGTATGGCTGAGTGGCATGTTACCCCAGATTACATCGTGAATAACTGGACTAATGAACTTCTCGACCTGATGGTAAAGAAACTTAATGAACGGTGGGAGCGACAAAGCCAAGCGATAAAACATCCGGAAGAATTAGAGAAAGAGAGAGAATTTGTGGAACAACCATTCTTTGGAAATACGGATTTTATAAAGGTGGTTAAGAACTAAATGGCGATAAATTGTCATCTAACTTCCTAACTTTGTCTTCTAAAAATTTGATGCGTTTAGCTTTTTCAGCTAGGACAAGGCTATGAGCACGAGTAGACAGGCCAGCAAGATTTTCAGGGCGGTTGTCATTCTTAATTCCATTCAGATGATGAACTATCCACCCCTTGGGCAATGGCTTATGGTGAGTATCCTCCCAAACAAGAATGTGTTCACCTATATAGCCGTTCACTCCGCTTCTCAGGTGGTTTGGATTATATACTCGAATGTAACCAGTACGAGTTTCATAGGTTCGATAGCCATTGTAGCGAGGGTGCATATCACCTTTCTTGAATCCCATTTGAGGATATTTGCGATAAGCCAACTTGATAGCTTCACCAGAACTCCTCAACTTGAGACCATTGTCATCAAAGAGCCGTTTCAGAGTATAAAAAGATATGCCCAATTGCTGATAAGTTTCTCCAAAGGAAAGTTCTTTATCATAGTAAAGTTCTTTAGCCCTTGGGAGCATAGATATAATCCTGTTACCCTGACCTTTCCGATAAATCGCTGGAGTCTTTGGCGGGATACCACAAAGACGCATATTCCTACGGATGGTGTCCTTGCAAACTCCAAGCCTGTTAGCAACCTCGTGTATTTTAAGGTTCTCGGTATGATAAAGTCGGTTAATAATATCTTTGTTTATAGGGATTGGTTTTGGCATTTCTCACCCTCTCTTGCTATTAATTGTAGCACAGCTGAGAACGTATGTCAACGCCAATTCTTATTAAGTGAGGTGTAATATTAGTATCTCCATTGGCGATGCTCTATTAACGCTCGGGGTCGATACCAAAGACCTTGACAAAGGGATGAAGACCCTGGGCGATAGCATCAAGAAGCATCAGAAGGCCATTGGCATCGGTATGACCGCTGTCGGTGCAACTATCCTAGCTGTGGGTGGTATGACGATTAAAACTGCCTCAGACATAGAGGAGATGACCGCGAAGTTTGATGTGGTTTTCGGTGAAACCGCTCAGGGTGTCAAGGAGTGGGCTAAAATAACAGCTGATGCTATGGGCCGGTCCCGGTTCGCCATGATGGAAATGGCCGCCTCAGTCCAGGACACTTTTGTCCCCATGGGTTTTGCCAGAGACCAGGCAGCTGAGATGTCGAAGACCCTGACAGCTCTGGCTATCGATGTCGGGTCTTTCAATAACAAACTGGACACCGATGTCATGAGGGACTTCCAGTCAGCCTTGGTGGGGAACACTGAAACAGTCCGAAAGTACGGTATTGTTATCACGGCCTCTGGGATAGAGCAGGAGATTTTGAATCAGGGTTGGGTTGATAACAAGAAAGACATCACGGAGGCCATGAAGATTCAGGCCCGGATGAATATGATTCTGGCCGGCACCACTGATGCTCAGGGCGATGCTATAAGGACATCTGCTAGCTTTGCTAACCAAATGAAACGGCTCCAGGCGCGAACGGAGGTGGTGTCAGCAACTATTGGAACCGTTCTATTGCCGGTAGTGACATCATTGGTCAGTATAGTTGGCGAATCCGTTGATAAGATAGCTCAGTGGACATCTGAAAATCCGAAGTTGACAAAAGTTATTGTTCTCGGGACTATTGCATTCGGAGCGCTTTTGACTGTTTTCGGTACTCTACTATTGATTCTGCCGGGTATCACCGCTGGTCTATTGCTACTCAAGAATGCTCACTTGGCATCCATCATTGTTACCAAATTGGTTACGGCCGCTCAGTGGTTGTGGAATGCAGCTCTAACAGCTAATCCGATTGGTTTAATTATCGTTGCTATCGGTGCGTTGATTGCTGCGGGGATCGCTTTATACAAGAATTGGGATAGGATAACAGCATTGTTTCTTTCAGATGCCCAGAAGGCTCAGAGGGAAATAGAGCGAATGGCCGATGAGATGACTGAGACTATACGAACTCAGTTGGAAGAGGAGCGAAAGCTCAAACTTCAAGCGATCGATGATGAACGGACTGCGGCTCAAAAGGGACACGACGATCAGATTGATAAACTCCGGGAAACCTATGGACTTTTAGAGCGTGAAGATGAGAAGTATCAGGACAATAGATTAGATAATGCTCGAAGGGCTACCGATGAGGCTATTAAACTCATTGACGAAGAGCTTATCGCCAGGCTCAAGCTTCTTGATGATGAGACGGCAGCCACCATCTCCGGACTTCAAGACCAAATAGAGGCTCTCGACAACCTGACCAAGGAAGAAGAGCAGATAGCTCGAGAGGCAGAGCGAGAGAGACGTCTGGCTGAATTGGAAGCGGCTATCAACTCTGCGGATACACAGGAAAAAAGAAATCAGGCTCTTGATGCATTGGATGAATTCCGGGCTCAATTAGTCCAGGAGCGGATGCTAGAGGCCAGAAGAGATGAGAGAGATGACCTTCGTGACCGGATAGATGAGGCGAGAAAAGCGGCCACAGACCAGCGTCAAATACTCAAGGATGAGGCAACGGCAGAAAAGACGCTATTAAACACAGCTCTAAAAGAACAGCTGGTCCGAATAGAGGATGAGCGTATCGCTGAGGAAGAAGCCGCAGCCGAAATACTGGCTAATAAACTTGAAAAATTAGCCGAGACTGAAGAAGCTCTTATCGCCCATTATGAAACACAACTGGAAGAGACTCAGTTGCACGTCGCCGCCATCAATGCAGCCACCGCCGAGCTCAAAGATAGGACTGTGGTTATTACCACAGTCCATAGAACTGTGAGAGCCGGTCGTGGGGGAGGAGCTAGCCCGCCGCCTCCATCTCGCGAAGGACTGGCTACCGGCGGAATAGCTATGCGTCCTATGATAGCTAACATAGCTGAAAGGGAGCCGGAAGCCGTGATTCCTCTGAGTAAATTGGGAAGCATGGTGGGTCAGCAAATGATGACGATTATCTGGGAAGTGGATGGGCGTCAAATGGCAAGAACTATTATGCCTTTCGCTGTAGGTACAATAAGACTCAAACAGGGAATTAGGAGTATATAATGCCGGTCACAGCCACCATTGATGGCAATTCTATTCAGATAGTAAAGCGCAGCCTGGAGATTGAGAATCGCATCGAGGAGCGCTCGATTGCTTCATTCGTGGTGGAAGATACTGCGGGGTCGGGGAGCTACGCCGAGGGGATGCCGGTGTCAATCTCGGACCCCGATGCGAATGTCATCTTTGCCGGATTCTTGGCCCGTCCCGGGAAAGCCCGAGTCGGCGCCACTGGCAGTGTGCTTGTTCATGATATAAGCTGCATGGACAATCACTACCTTGCCGATAAGCGTCTGGTGGTGAAGGTCTATACCAGCCAAACTCTAAAAGTGATTGTCGAAGACATCGTCACTGATTACCTGGCTGCAGAAGGTGTGACTATCGGCGAAGTTCAGACTGGCCCGGTTATTGCGTCAGCCATATTCAACTACGTCAAGGCATCGGAATGCTTTGATTCTCTAAAGGATATTTCCGGGTTTACCTGGTACATCGACAAGGACAAGAAACTCTACTTCATCGATAGAACGACTAATTCAGCTACCTGGAATTTAGATGGAGTAACCTATCGACCTATCAAGGGAAGTGTGCATTTGTCGACCGGCAATCCTCTGTACCGGAACAAACAGTATGTCAGAGGCGGCACTGGCTTAACTGATGAACAGACAGAAGACTTCACTGCTGATGGGGTAGTTACAGCTTTCACTGTTGGTTACCCTATTTCCATCGCTCCGACTATCACAGAAGATGCTGGAGGAAAGACAGTCGGAATTAAAGGTATAGATACGGGGAAAGATTACTATTGGAGTAAAGGAGATGCCACTGTAGTAGCTGATTCTGCTCCGGCTAATGGTGTGGCTGTTCAGGTAGTTTATAAAGGTGAATATCCCTTAATAGCTTTAGCTGAAGATACCCCGGAAATTACAGCCCGGTTAGCCATTGAAGGTAGCGGAACCGGTATCGTTGAGGAAATAGTTACTGAGGCTCAATGGGACACGGTTGCTGGCATCCGGGAATCAGCCAAGGGCAAGATTCAGGAATATGCCCGGGAAGGTGAGCGGTTCACTTATCGTACGATAGACCCTGGTTTGGCTCCTGGTCAACTGCAAGAAATAACCTATTCTCCATTCGGCTTTTCTGCTCATGAGATGCTCATCGAGTCTGTATCGGTATCTACCATGGGTGGAGAACTGGTTTTTTATGATGTCGTTTGCATTACCGGACCATCTGAGGGTAGTTGGTCCAGGTTCTTTTCAGGCATGCTCAAGAGGCAAGATGATCAGATCAAGATTGGTGATTCACTCTTGATTGTATTACTTCAGACCCCGGAAACAGTAAAAGTCACTGAGGTGACGGAATTACATTCGGATGATTTTAGCGGGGGCGAAGTCAATCGATGGTTGACTGCAGCTCCGATTGATGCAGGTTCACTTGTCAATGTCGAGCATGAACGGGTAAAGGTGACAGAGGTAACCACTGAGGTCATTCATCTCACCGAGGCTTATGAATGGGATGATGGAAGTGATTGGGGGTTTGCTACCTGGAAGTAGAGGAGAAATATGGTAGAGAAAAAGAATGTTAAATTAACGGAATCGCAAAACGTAATTATAGGTGGAAGAGGGGTTCTCATTGCCACTAAAGCTGGCACTCGGAAATATAATAAGGATGGTAAACTCATCGACCCGGGTGAGATTGTAGCCATTGTTAAGACACCTAATATTGTTTGTAATGAAGGGCTATTACTTCTCTCAGCCTTTACGATTGATGAATCAGCCGTTTATGATGTTGGTTTAACTTATGCTGAAATAGGTAGTGACAATACTGCCCCGGCTGCTGGTGATACTACTTTGACGACTTTTTTCAAACGGCTAGTTGTGACAGCTAAGACAAGGTTAGCTTATGAGACGACGTTCTCTACCTTTTTCTCCGCGGCCAATTCTACGGTCTTTATTAAAGAAGCTGGTATCTGGGGAGGAAGTAATGCGGCGGCCGGGGAAGCCACTGGATTACTGTTTGCTCATTGGCTGGCTTCATTTGATAATTCAGGTGGGCTATATGACATTACTATAAACTACATTCTGACGATCGCAAGAGGTTAAAAATGGCAATAGTTACCGGACAAGATATATTAGCAGCGGATGTAAACGCTCGCTCAGCAGGGCATATCACTATACTTCTCCATAATTATGACAGTATCGGTCAAGGAACTTGGGTGTACGCTCAAGATTCCCCCACAATGTTCAATGGCATTTTCTACCCTAGCAGTGCTGCTAATCTTGATAATATCACTTACAAAGCCTTTCTAGCTGTGGGAACTTACACAATAAGGCTTGTATGCAGTACAAATACTGCCAATGGAATTATCGATTTCGACATTGACGCTGTTGAGGTAGCCAGTTTTGACACTTATGCCGGTTCCCTTATTAAAAATGTTATATTTACTCAGACGGGTATTGTTGTAGCAACGGGTGGACTAAAATCTATAAAAATGAGAGCTGATGGCAAAAATGGCAGCTCTAGTGGTTTCACAATAAATCCCATAATTCTTGGCTTATGGAGGACAGTATGATAGTTCAGTTTCATGTGTCGAGACAAAAGGCCATGTATTTAGCACAGCAAGGGTTTTCTGTGGAACGTCAGAAACATTCAGGGCTAGTCACCATTGATATTGACCTTATCACTGATGCTGAGTTGTTAAAGTTGGGGGTAGCCAGGGGTAACTTGCCTACTCCACCGCGTGACCTATACGCAGAAATGGACGGGTTAAAAAGTATAGTGGACGACTTAGAATCTAGGGGAGCTTAACATGGCAGGTAATGATATGCTAGACGACCTCGAGTTCGAAAACCAGATGAATGCTTTGGGAGATGACCAACTCGAACTTATCAAGTTTGTAGCTCGACATCAATTCTCCACTAATAGAGTTTTCAATAAACGGATCACCAAGCTGGAGAAGCAAAATAAAAAGGTGTTTGGAGTGGTAGGCGGCGCCGGCGCCATTCTCGCAAGCGCTTTCATTGCAGCTCTGGATTATCTATTCAAGCGAGGGCCATAGGCTATTACCACAAGGCACAGAATCGTTTTCTGGGCGGTTTACCACTGTATCAAGTTACCCCTTATCTTTACCTTTGATGGTATCGATAAGGGGTTCTTTTTTGTCTAAAACTATTTTCTAAAAAGACTTGACAACCGTGTAACAAACGTGCTATAAAAAGATATGAATATAAAAGACTTACGCAAAGCATTAAACCTTACCCAGGCGCAGATGGCTGTTAAACTCGGGGTAGCTGAGTTTACTGTCAGAAGGTGGGAGGCTGGTACTCATAAACCTTCCCAGCTCGCTCTCCGGCAATTAGCCAGGCTAGAAAAGAAGATTAAAAGGGGGTAAAAGGAAAATGAGTCAATTATACAGACATAGATGGCATTGGAGTAAGCCTGAGAGTGGTCAGCGTCAATGTCAGATTTGCGGTAAAGTATCAACAATCAGGAGTCATTCCGGCATGGGTGACTGTATTCCTGCGCCAGCCTATGCAAATCCAGACCCCATAGTTCACGTTATACTCGATGCTCTTTGGGCTATTATGAATGATGACCGCATAAAGCATTGGGTTGAACATGGATACGGCTCAAGCTCACCTGATGTTATCGGCGCTTTAGATATGTACGTAATTGATGCGGAGAACTTGGCAAAGAAGATAAGGTCACTAATCTAACCAATCAACGATTAGACTTCTGAAAGGAGAGAGTGAATGGATGTAAAAGATTGGGTATTTAGTCATAAGATTTGCTCACATTTTAATGACCCACCTGTTAGTGATGATGATTTAGAATTCATAGAATCATGGTGGGTATTCTGTGAATACGAAGATAGATGCCAGGAGAAAGACTCCTGCCCTGTTTTGCCGGATAGCCCAATGTTTCCAAGAATAATAAAGGATGGTGAAAGAGAATGAAGTACCCGGAGAATGACCCCGCTTACCACCACTGGCTGAATATGCCAGGCTCTAAGCCGGTGAAGAAACCAATAAAGAAGGAGAAGTGATATGGGAATGACCTTAACAGAGAACACATATCCTGATTGTCCTAATGTTCAACACAAGAGAGTGGGTGATGAGAGCTATGACATATGTGAGACAAATACTAAACCTTGTGTGATAGAACACGGTCTTTATGAATGTGAGACGTATAATTTATTTCTAAAGGAGGAAGGATATGAATATAACAGTTAGTTCAACTAAGGTACTGAGTAAAGGGACCAATAAACACGGGGATTGGAAACTGGTCAAGGTCTTAACTCAGGATACCGAATACACTACCTTTGCTGATGGTGCTGAGAACCTTGCTCCTGGGACGGTCATTAACATCACCGATATGGACGAAGATGCTAAGGGTAAGAAGTTCAAGAAATATGATGTCATCAACGGGTCACAGCCCACTCCAGAAAGCCCTGAGAAGCCCATAGAGCGTACTAAAGATAGGGATGCTATGATTATGGAGGCTATGTGGTTCAAGGAGCTAGGAAACCGCATTGGTGATAATAGCCTGGAAAGGGACTGGCCTAAAACTCACGAAAGGATTGCGAATGATTATTACCGTGAGATGGCGAAGCATACAGGGGTTAAGTTTGCAGAATAATGTTGAAGCATGGGAGGCTCTTGGGGATGCCATTGTCCAGTAAGAAATACCAGATAATATATGCTGACCCACCTTGGGATATGGGGTTTATAAAATTAAAGCGTAGACCTAACCAAGTGGAGATGCCTTATCCAACTATGAGCCTGCAGGAAATATGTAATATGGGGATAGATTTGAGGCCATATCTAGCTAAAGACTGTGGTCTGTTTCTTTGGACTACTCATAAGTGGTTGCCTGATGCTTTTAAGGTTGTTAAGGACTGGGGTTTCAAATATCATTGCCTTCTAACGTGGGATAAGACTAATGGAATGTCTCTTTGTGGATTCACTAGACGGACAGAGTTTTTATTGTATGGGTATCGAGGTAAAATAAACGTCAACCAAAGAGGAAAGTTTATCCCTACGTTATTCACAGAGAAACTTACGGCACATTCAATAAAACCACAAGTTATCTATGATATTCTTGAGAGCAACACGCCCGAGCCACGCCTTGAACTCTTTGCTAGGCAGAAACGTGAAGGATGGGACTGCTGGGGCAACGAAGTAGAGAGTGATATAGAATTATGAAGTGGAATGGCCTAAAAAGAGTCTCCAATAAACAAAAGAAAGAGGTAGCCCTTAGGTCGAAGCTCAAAAAAGAGCTATTAGAGGAACAAATCGCAGAACATGGCTTTACATTCTGTATGACTTGCGGTGGTCCCGGGGATTGGCGTGGTCTTTCCCTAAGTCACATTATCCCACTGAGCCGTGGAGGGAAAACGGAAAGGGGCAATGTGATTATAGAGTGCTACCCTGACCATCAGCGTTTTGAGAAGAAGCCGGAATTAAGGGGGAAGATATGAAAGAGACTGGGATAATGATGTCCGGGGACCATCCAAAGAAGGTGCTGGATGGAATTAAGACACAGACTAGAAGGGTGATTAAGCCTCAGCCCATCGGTAAGTTTGGCGGAGTTAGTGAACGATTTGCTATGGCTAGTCATTGTCCATATGGTCAGGTAGGCGACAGGCTGTACTTGGTGAGTCCGACATCCTGTACCGCTTGACAGATGATAGAATATATGCTATCCTTACAATGGAGGTGCAAGATGGAAGATATAAAACTGACGAATGGTGTCCTTCTCAAAGCTATCCCAGTCTCCCTCAACGAGGATTACATGGCAGGCTCGGATGGTCAAATCTACTCACGAACAAAATACAAGGGCTTTGGGCGGAAGGAATACGTGGACTGGTATCCGCTAAAAGGTCACACTACGGGGAAATACTTAGCGATAACAATGAGCCACGAGAATCAGAGAACTACCAAGACTGTTCACCGTCTGATATGCATGACTTTTCATGGGATGCCCCTATACCCGTCATATCAGACCAGGCATTTAGATGGGAACGGACAAAACAACTTGCCAAGCAATCTGAAGTGGGGAACTCAAGAGGAAAACTGGATGGACAGAAAGATACACGGACACGGGAACGAGGGGCAAAAGCATCCAATGGCAAAGCTCACGGACTTCCAGATGAAGGCATTGAAATGGGCGGTAGAGGGCGGATTAGTCAGTCAGCACCACGCAGCGAAGGTTCTTGGGATGTCGCAGGCTGGCATCTCCGCAGTTGTCCATCGACAATCCTTAGATTAAGACCCTCAATCCATATGCCCCGATGGGCTTCCCGGATAACCCTTGAGATTACTGAGGTCAGAGTGGAGAGGATTAGGGAAATAACTGAGGAAGATGCAAAATCAGAGGGCATTATCGGGGTGCATACTGCTATGGGCGTTCTATATAAACCAGCCTTTTCTCGCTTGTGGGATTCCCTCAATGCCAAACGTGGCTATGGATGGGAAGTCAACCCCTGGCTGTGGGCCTTAACCTTCAAACTAATTTCACAAAAGACTTGACAAACAAGGCAATGAAGTTTATTATCTGAGTATATGAATATGAATAATGAAGATACACTACAAATTAGCGATTTACCATTAGCAACTTTCCTTTACGCAAAGGGCATTATCTTACAGGATATTATCGACAGCCCTGATGACGCTAGAAGGAAAGTTTTTGTTTTTTCTAAACCACCTGAAGAACTTCTGGCTGCCTTTCAATCCGGCAATGCTCACATAAATGTTCTTGCTTTTAACAATGCCCAAAATACCTTGAAGGGTTTGGTGAATAGACGATGAAAACATACAAAGAGCTTGTAAGGGAATGCCCTGAGTTAGGGGAGGCTTTCGCTGAGTTCGAGAACCGTATCTCTTACCTGGAGAATAGCCAACCATACCATCAAGAGGCGGCAACTATTCAGTCTCAAAATGAAAACCCTACGCTCAAAGAGGCGGCAGAACCTTGGGCTAGCAAACAGTGGGATGTAATCAATCAACTAAGGGCAATGGTCTTATATTTACAAGAAAAAGTAAACAAGAGTACGGATAAGAAGAAACGTACCAAGCTTACTATTAAGTAAGTATTTATATATAGGGGGGTAGTAACAATTCGACAGTTTGTAGGGCATTTTAAGGTGGGAATTAACCCAAAACTAGGCTCTTTTAGCTTTGATGTTACTATTGTTACTGTTGTACCCCCGTGTTACAAATTGTTACAGAGTTACTAATGTTACGGTTGTTACTATTGTTACAAGGTGGTAGTCGTGGCTGATATAACAAGAAAGGATATAGAGGACTGGATAGGAACCATCCCAACGGGTGAGTTTCATTACAAAGAAGTCCTTGATGGGCAGATTGACCCTGCTAGTTTCGGGTTGCTCAGAAAGTATATGCACGACATATGCAATACAAAGGAGCCTATTTGTGAGTCAGTCGGCAGAAGGGATGGGTACTATATTGCGATTGACAATCATGCTCACCCTCTTGACTGGCAGAGTGTTGGCAGTAAGATTGATTCGGGTTTGGTGTTACCTTTGGAGTTAAGGAAATATGCGTTCATCTATCCTGATACGACTATTGTATTAGCCGGTGCTAAGAGTTCCGGTAAGACAGGGTTTCTTCTCAGGGTGGTAGTAATGAATATGAATAGGGTGAGGGTAGAACTTTTAACGAACCTGGAGGGCGGACTAGCTATGTTGAAAGATAGATTCGATGCTATGGATATTGACATACCGGTGCCCGCACCTTTCAGTGTAAAGTTTGTCACTGACCATTTTCATCAGTATATAAAGCACCCTAATACACTCTATGTTATTGATTATATAGATGCTCCTGAAGGGACCGACTTTTATATGATTGGAGCTCAGGTTAAAAAGATAGACCAGAAACTTCAAGGTCTTGGTTCCAATGCGGTGATTGGGTTGCAGAAGCCAGCCGGGAGAGACACAGCCTTTGGGGGAGAGCAGACACTTAAAGCTGCAACACTTTACCTGGCAATGGACTCTAATAAACTAAAGATAGTAGATGCCAAAGTACCGGCAGACAAAACGGTGCATCCAAAAAATATGGCGTGGACTTTCCTCTATAACAATGAAGGAACTAGCTTCGAGAATATACAACCTTATCATGGAGATTAAAGGAGTAATATGACAGACGAAGAAGCAAAGAAACTAGCAGAAGAACATTGGGCTTACACAGAAAAGATACTAGGAGTCGTTGCGACCAGTTCCGTGCTGATAACGCAACTGAAAACAGTCTACATTCTCGCTTTTATTCACGGGATAAAACACGGGACCAAATAACCCCATCAGTTAAGGAGTTTGAGAAGATGAAAGAATATCATAAAATTCAAAGTATCTACAAGAGGGATGAACAAACCCATAAGTTCATCGAGGGTAACTTTTCACTCCCAGAGTTCGAGTACCTGAAAGATAATAAGTGGGAGTTTACCGAGAAGATTGACGGCACAAACATCCGTATTGGTTGGAATGGCGTGGCTATGAACATTGGTGGGAGAACGGACAATGCTCAGATACCTACTTACCTGTACCAGAAACTCACGGAGCTTTTCAGTGATGAGAAGTTAGCATCAGTCTTTCCTGACGCCGATGATGTAATGCTCTGTGGTGAGGGATACGGTGCTAAGATACAAAAAGGTGGTGGTAACTATATCCCTGACGGCGTAGACTTCATTCTCTTTGATGTGCTAATCGGTGATTGGTGGCTGAGAAGGTATGATGTTGAAGACATAGCTCTATCGCTTGGCATTAAGACTGTACATATTATTGGTCGAGGTACATTAGAAGATGCCGTGCAGGGTGTTAAGAATGGTGTCACTTCTGCCTTCGGTGATTTCCTTGCTGAAGGATTAGTGATACGTCCTACCACCGAACTCAAAACGAGAAGCGGACACCGCATTATCACGAAACTCAAACATAAAGACTTCTAACCTAATACACATTAAGGAGAATAAAGATGGAAGAGAGACCTGGGAGTGATGAAGCGATAAAACGTCTCAATTTTCCTATACCTGATGGTATAACAATTGGGGAAAATATATTCTACTTTGCCCAAGGAGTAGCCAAGGCCCAGTTAAAGAAGGTGGTGGACGGGAGACCCAGGGACTTTGATGGGGAGACTGTGAAACTACACTTTACTAAGCAGGAATGGCAATCCATATTAGAGGAGGTGAAAGATGATTGAGTTTAATTTTATTAACTACAGACTGCAAATCGTGGTTACCAAACTGGATGATACGGGAAGAGCTAGTGTGACGCTAGATGATAAGAACGGGCAGGCTTGCAAGCTTATTCTCTCACCTGAAAATGCGAATACTTTAGGTAGCCTTCTGGAAGGTATGAATAAGCCATATCCTAAATTTAGACGTTGATATGGGAGGTAAACATGGAACCTGAATCAGTTATTAAATGTGGAGCAGCAATAGGGCAGATATTTGCGGCAGGCTTTTTCAGTGGCGTAGGACTGATAATGCTAATTCTTTCTATCACAGCATGGAGCATCTACAGGGCCAACCGGCCAGGGAAGTCTAAATGCATAGAGGAAGGAGAGGGCAGCTGTGAACATTGAAGCCCTCAGCGATATTGGAGAACGAAACCAGCCGGTCACTATGGGGTTGATTATCGGGACGGTGGCAGCCGTGTTTGTGGTCGATACCTCTGCGTTAATCGGACGCGGCCGGACGGCGGAGGTTGCCCAGGCCCGGCAGGCGGCTATGTATGTGATGAGTATGACGGATAAATATACGTTGGCTGCTATCGGCGGCTCTCTGGGTGGCCGGAGTCCTGCCACCGTTAGTCATGGCTTTCAGGTTATTGCCAAGTCAATAAAACGGCAGATCACCCTGCGCAATAAAATTAAGGAAGTCCAAGGTATCCTCTCGAGGGGGCTTGACAGAACCGCCTAGTCGTGGTATATATAGATTATGGATAGTATAGCTATAAAAACATTGAGGAAGAAGTTAGGATTGACCCAGAAGGAGCTAGCAGCTCGAGTCCGGGTTGACGCAATCACGGTTAGTCGCTGGGAGAGAGGGGAGCAGAAACCTTCTTCCCAGGCTGAAAGGCAACTGACAAGACTAAAAAAGAAGTAAGGGTAAGCCATGAAAAGCAAGGTCTTATTCGACAAGTCGCCTTTAGTCATTGACCGGGACTTGGCGCAGATAGTCGGATTACACGAAGCGATTATTGTTCAGCAAATCCACTATTGGCTAGTTGGCAATGAAGAACGCACTAACAATTTCCGTGATGGCTTTTATTGGACCTTCAATTCCTACCGGGAATGGCAGCAAACTTTCAACTTCTGGAGCGCCAGGACTATCCAGAGATTAATCCTAGACCTTCAACAAAAAGGCATTCTTGTTGTTGGTAACTTCAATCGGCTAAAAATAGACAAGACTAAATGGTATCGAATAGACTATGACAAACTGTCGTCATGGTCGCCCACAAATGACATTAAAGACGAACTGTCGTCAACACAACGACAAACTGGCACCATGGTTACGAAAGAAGTTCTTGACCATGGTGCCAGTTTGTCGTCACCATTACCAGAGACTAACGCAAAGACTACCACAGAGACTAACATCAAAGAAAGAATAGAGAAGGGAGAACCTTCTCCCCCGCTTAACTTGGTAGAACAAATATTCATCGCTATGAGGTCCTATTATGGTTATCCTGATAAGATTGACCAAGACCCGATCCCCAATTATGGTAAAGAAGGGAAGTCCATAAAAAGGATGCTTGAGAGAGGTCTGACCCCCAAGCAGATATTAGAGTGCTGGATAGACAAATGCAAGAAAGCCGGCATCTTCAAATCAATGGTCTACGTGAATGAGGATATAAGAGTGGAGTTGCCGGTGGATAAGTTTGAAAATCAGAAATACAGCCATATTGTGCACCGATGAATAAACCTATTCGACCTTGTATCTGCGGCTCAAATGAATGGTGGTGGCGTGAGCCTTCTAATTTTGGCCCGGGTGGATGGTTGTGCTCATGGTGCCACCCGGAACCGGAGGACAAATGAAACCGGACCAGATAATTACTCTGAGAGATAAACCTTGTCAGATTGAGTTGCCCGCAGCTGATATTAAAGCCGCGGTTGCCGATGCCTTTTCTGTGTCGGTCGAGGTCTTAGAAAGTAAGGGCCGGGAGGATTATATCGCATTAGCCAGGCAAGTAGCCATGTATTTAATCCGGCAGAATACGTCTTTATCTCTATTGGAAACAGGAAGTTACCTGGGGGATCGGAGCCCGGCCACTGTATCTTTTGGTTACCAGAAAATAGCCAATGCGCTTAACGATAATCCCTGCTTAAAAGGGAAGGTTGATGAAATTAAGAGAGTGTTAAAAGGAGTATTAAAACAGGTTTGCGGGTGTCTCCCGATCTCAAAACTATCGGTTCCGGATGCGGAATGGGGGGAGCGGAAGAAACCGAGCCCGCAAGCCGAAGGAGTAATATGAATAAAACACAAATAGAATGGGCTTTGAATCCTGATGGTACACCGGGCTACACCTGGAATCCGATTACCGGCTGCTTGAATGGTTGCGAATACTGCTACGCCCGGAAGTTGGCTAATACACGGCTTTTCAAACGGTATCTTGATGAGCGTGGTATCTTAGCTCCTGAATGGGATGGTGATATATCTAGCCAGATTGACCCCTTCTATCCCCGCTTTTGGGAAGATAGATTACTTGACCTCAAGACGAAAAAACCTGGACGTCATATTTTCCACAAACCAAGGGGTATATTTGTTTGTGATATGTCCGACTTATTTGGCATAGGTGTGCCTACAGAATGGACAGGAAAGGTGATGGACACCATTAAAGAATGTCCACAGCACCGCTTCTATCTCCTGACGAAGCAGCCACAGAACCTCATCAAGTTCAGCCCCTTCCCTGATAACTGTTACGTTGGGATTACTGCTACTGATGCGCAGTCTTGTTTGAGCGGGTTAAGGGGATTAGAAGAAGTTGGTGCTCACGTCAAGTTCATTAGTTTTGAGCCGCTACTTGGCCATATTGGCGGTCTGTGGCTTGAAGATTGGCTAAAGAGTGGAACAGGTATATCTTGGGTCATTCTAGGTAGCCAGACAAAGCCCACAGCGATGCCAAAAATAGAGTGGGTTCAGGAGATAGTCGAGGCTGCGGATAAGGTTGGGGTCAAAGTGTTCCTGAAGCATAACCTCTATCCGCTAATACTCAAGGAAGGGTGGGCAAACGACATATTTTGGCGACCACAACCTAATCGATTATTAGATTCAGAATTAAGGCAGGAGATACCTAATACACATTAAGGAGAATAAAGATGGAAGAGAGACCTGGGAGTGATGAAGCGATAAAACAAGGGTGTCGATGTCCCGTTATGGACAACCAAGTTGGGGTGGGTGGTATGTTCCAGCGTCCCGTTATATATCTCGACTGTCCTGTTCACGGGGATAAACCAGCCCCATTGTTGACACCAGAAAGACCCACACTTACAGAAGACCAATTCCATAGGGTTTGGACTGAAGCCGTAGGGCGTGAAGGATACAGTAAAGCATTATTCCAAGAGGTGCTAACTGCTCTTCAAAGCAATGGTGGGATAGCCCAACTCCTCAAAGTGAAAAGACCTGATGATTTGAGGGAGAAGTTATTGGAGTATTTCTGGGATGCGAAATATAGGCGGTCACAGGAATACAAAGTTTACATCTTGCACGAAGCAGAAACATGGCAGGAATGTCTAGCTAAGGGGCTTCACCCGGGAGTGATTGAAAAATATAGGGAAGAATGCAAGGAAGTTAAGGAACTCCTAGCCTTGATAGATGAGAAGGAGAGGGAATGATGTTTTATTATATTTTGCGATATGTTCCACCCACTACGGCTGGTAATGATGGCTACTATTACCTTGAGCGACATAGCTATATGGAATGGAGGTAAGGGAGAGACTGATGGATAAGGATGAGATTAGCCAGGAAAGACAAGAGAAGTTTTGGGGGGAACTCGGCGTACGCAAAGCCAACACATTCTGGATAACGCCCAATGGCGATGTCTGGCAAGCACTTCCCATAGACCTCAATAATTTATTTAAGTATGCTCCTTTACTTTGCGATGCTGACTTGAGTGTTAATTTTCACGAAGTCCACTGGGTAGATGGCCAGATGTTTACCCACTGCACCATTACAAAAGACTTCAATAAAGTAGGCGAAGCCACAGTAGAAGGAAAACTAAAAGAAGTAGCTGCCGCCGCATTATTCCTGGCTATTGAAAAAATCTTGACCTAATACTTTGTTTAAAGGAGAATAAAGATGAAATTGACACCAGAAGACATTGAACAAATATATATAGAGTGCGGGGTACTAAATAAGCCCTCCTTATCTTACTTGAATGAAAGGTTATGTGAAGCCCAACTCCTCAAAGTGAAAAGACCTGATAAGGAGAAGATAGCTGAAGCACTTTACTATTTTGACAAACCCATAGAATATCATTGCTGGGAATTATCACACCTTCAGGACTTCTATCTTAATCGAGCAGACCAAATCCTATCCTTATTTGATGGAGAGAGGGGATGACAACTGGAAGGAAAGTTCTTGATGAAGTTGTGGGGAATGTTGAATGCCCCGACTGTGATTATAGCCTTGGTATGAAGCGGTGGTTTATGGGTATGGACTACATTACACCTTGGGGCGAAGATAACTTATGTCCGCGATGCAAAGGAACGAAAGAAGTGCCACTTACAGTAGAAAATCTTATAGCACTTTGGAGGGCGGGAAAGGTGGTGGAGCTTAAAACTGAACCACCCAAGAAACAATATTTTAGTAAGATACCGCCTGGTGGCCCACCTTTCGGCTGGACACATATGTAACTTGTAAAGAGGGAGGGACTAATGACAAACGACCAGAAGAACAGATATTTAGACATACTCCAGGGTCATATTAACTTTGAGAAGTGGAGAAGGAGAAAAGATGGAATCTAATACGTGCTCTACCTGTGGGAAAAGAATATACCAAACTAAATCAGGACAGTGGAAGCATATACCTTATCATGGGAGCGTTTATCCTCATAATGCGAAACCGTCTATTGAGTCAATAAAGTAGAGAGTGAATAGCAATGGTAACTGAAGTACCTATAAGCGAAGCAGACTTAGGCACCTGGCTTGAGGGTTTGCTGGATACCTATGGCTGGTTATGGTGTCATTTTAGACCGGCTAGAACACAGGATAGCTGGAGAACGGCAATCACAGGGCACAAAGGATGGCTCGACTACACTTGTATCAGGGGAGCTAGGTTTGTAGTGATAGAATTAAAATCTGAGAAGGGGAAACTGAGCCCGGAGCAAAAGGATTGGCACGATGCCATTGATTTGCTTAACAGAATAAGAATACAGAAGGGCTACAAGAACCCAATCGAGAAGTATATTGTGAGACCATCAGACAGAGACTTTATTGAGAAATTGCTAGTATAAAGTAAGGAGGGTGACAGGAATGGGGATTTACACATATGAAACTATAGATGGTAAATGGTGGCTGTTCATAAATGGAGAGCCTATAAGACTTCTCACGGATGAAGAGGCAGTTAATGTTATATGGGGGAAATGAGGAAAATGATTATTATATGCGAGAAAACAGATTGTAAACACAACAAGGAAAACAATTCTATGCAAAAGATAATGATTTGTCACAAAGGGACTGTCAAGGTTAACAAGCGGGGGTTCTGCCAATCAAAAGAAAGGATAACCTAGAAGCCCAATAATCATAAGGAGGAGAAGGAAATGAACTTACAGCCGATAACATTAAAGGAAGCTATGCGGTTTGTGAATGACAACCATCGGCATCATAGGGCGCCTCAAGGTGGTCTATTCGCAATTGGTTTATCAGAGAGAGATATTGTTATTGGAGTGGCAATCGTTGGTAGACCTGTGGCTCGTATGCTTCAAAATGGTTATACGGCTGAAGTGACTCGTCTGTGTGTAAAAGAAGGCTACTATAATGCGTGTTCGATGCTTTACTCGGCTTGCTGGAGAGCTGCTAGGGCTATGGGATACAAACGCTTGATAACCTATATACTCCAATCCGAGAGTGGTAAATCTCTTGAGGCATCGGGTTATAAGTTAGTCGGTGAAGCAGGTGGTGGAACCTGGAATAGAGAAGACAGGCCAAGGGTTGACACTCATCCAACAGAGCAGAAGAAACTATTTGAAGTAGTCAAAGTAAAGAGTGGAGGTGCTGAAAGATGAAGAAGATATTGCTAGTTGCCTTGTTAGTTTTTGCTTCCTGTATGGTTTATTCCCCGGTGGAAGCCTCAGAGCCAAATCTACGCATTGAAGATATGACGGAGCAACAGCTATATTCCCAGGTAAACTACTGGCTTAAAGAAGCTGAAAATACTAAAACTTCATGGAGAATTACATCGAGGTCTAATATGGCTCAGGTTTATCAGAACGAACTACTTTTAAGGAGTAAGCAATGACCAACCTTGAGAGACTTGAGAAGGCTTTGGAAATCAGGGATGCGTTATGGGTGCTGTATATGATAGCTGAGAGGGAGAGGATAGCCAGAATATCAAGTGAACTTCACGGTGGAGAGGGCGGAACACCTTGCCGAGTGTGTTATAAATTAGCTGACCAAATATTAAAGGAGCGTGTCAAATGGCTAAATGTTTCAGGTGCTTAATGGTGATTATTGAACAGGAGGACGAGTATGACGGCGATGTTCTTCAATGCTTGGCTTGCGGTCACAAGGTCAATCTGGATGGTAGCTCTATACCTACTTTCCCAGAGAGAATAAGGGAGCCAAGAATGCCTAAGAAGAAGGGGGTGAAATGAATAAAAAGGAGGGTATATGTATAAGGTAAAGACAATAGAATGGAATCTGGAAGGGGAAGAACTGATTAAGTATGCCCGGTCCATAGGGCTCAAGACAAAGGCATTCTTTATCTTGGGCTACCCAGGGGAAACGAAAGAGACAATGAAAATGACAGTGGATTACGCGGGTAATCTCGGTGCGGATTGGTGTCTGTTCTTTCCAGCCACACCCTTACCCGGGACCGATATGGAACGGAGAGTGAGGGCTAACGGCTGGCTGGCTGATCCGAATCTTGATTACCGGTATTATTTTCACAGGGCAAACATAAGGACTCCCGAGTTCGACCCTGAATATGTTGTGAATCTAAAGGAGGAGGCAAACCG
>LAZR01000706.1_pt1 | contig 23725 bp, 18 predicted proteins | sample 329461 | NCBI WGS metagenome assembly LAZR01 (sample SAMN03002196, study PRJNA259156) | marine sediment metagenome | biome: sea floor; feature: Hydrothermal impacted sediments; material: marine sediment; isolation source: Loki non-amplified sample from Loki's castle hydrothermal vent sediment ...
CACCACCCGGACCGCCTCCCCGGCCTCGTCGCCGTTCGGTCGGGCGAACGGGTCGGGCTTCTCACATATACGATCGAAGATCAAGAGTTACAGGTGGTGACGATTCAGTCCCTTATTCATCGCGTGGGCATTGGGACGGCTCTTCTGGGCGCCGCCCGGGACCTGGCCGAGGCGCAGGGATGCAGGCGCCTGTGGCTCGTGACGACCAACGAGCACGCAGTGGCCATCGCCTTCTACACGCGATGCGGCATGGAACACGTCGCCACCTATCGCGGGGTGATGAGAGAAGCAAGACGGCTAAAACCCCAGATTCCCGAGTATGGACCAGATGGCACGCCAGTCGAGGATGAACTGGAGTTTGAGTTCGGGCTTGAACACGGAGCCGCCCAACAAGACGATGCAACAGACGACGCTGCGCGTCCCTGCTGATCGTCGATCGTTAGCCCGGCTACCGTATGAGATTGAGGAAATCACCGTGATAGTGCACGTCGCGATCGATGATGGTGTGGAACTGCCGATCCGGACGAATGGCCAGGACTGGACCGTATCGTGGCACCGGCCGCCTACGGCCCCAACTGGTACGGCTCATGGTGCTGCCGGGGTGTGTGTCATTGAGAATGGCGAGATCGTGCTGATCAGCAACAACGACAGCGACTGGGATTTGCCCGCCGGCAGAACGGAGGGCGATGAGACCTGGGAGCAGACCCTCCGGCGCGAGATGCTCGAAGAGGCCCGACGCGATGGCGAAAATACCAAATCGCAGATCGTCGCCGAGGCCAAGGCCAGCGCCGAGACCGAGTTTCACACCCGCCGCAAAAAGTTCGACGAAGAAACCCACGACGCGAGGGGCGAACTGCGGACCGAGGAAAAACGCCTCGCCAAGCGCGAGGACCTGATCGACCAGAAGCTCGAAACCCTCCACGCCCGCGAGCGGATGGCCGAAGCCGCACAGCAGGCGCTCAAGGAGCGGGAAAACGCCTTGGCGGCCAAGGACCGGCAACTCAACGACCTGATCGCCCAGCAGCGGTCGCAGTTGATGAAGATCGCCAATCTCAACGAGGAGCAGGCCCGCGAGATGCTGCTGTCGCGACTCGATAAGGATATGGAGCGGGAAACCGCCCAGATCATCCAGCAAAAGCTCGAACACGCCCGCGAGACGGCCGAACGCGAGGCCCGTGAAGTCATTGTGATGGCCCTCCAGCGATACGCCGCCGACCAGACCGTCGAATCGACCGTCGCGACGGTGGATATCTCCTCCGACGACGTCAAGGGACGCGTCATCGGCCGCGAAGGACGCAACATCCGCGCCTTCGAGAAGGCCACCGGCGTGGATGTCATCGTTGACGACACCCCCGGCGTCGTGGTCGTCTCCAGCTTCGACCCCATCCGCCGCGAGGTCGCCCGCCGCGCGCTAAATCGGCTGATCCAGGACGGGCGAATCCACCCGACCCGCATCGAGGAACTTGTCGCCTCGACCGAGAAAGACCTCCGCAAGGAGATCATCGAGGCCGGGCGAACGACCCTCATGGAGGCCAAGCTCCGCGGCGTCCACGCGAGGCTGGTGGAGTTGCTGGGGCGGCTCAAGTTTCGCACCAGCTATGGCCAAAACGTCCTGCAGCATTCGATGGAGGTTGCCTTCATCTCGCAGATGATCGCCGAGGAGTTCGGCCTCAACGGCGCGCTGGCCAGGCGCTGCGGGCTGCTCCACGACATCGGCAAGGCCGTCGACCACGAGGCCGAGGGCAGCCATCCGCAAATCGGCGCCGAACTGCTCACGCGATACAAGGAACGCCCCGAGGTCATCGAGGCCGCCGCCGCCCACCATGGCGACATCGAGGCCAAGAGCATCTACACGCCCATCGTCGCCGCCGCCGACGCCATCAGCGCCTCGCGACCGGGGGCGCGACGCGACACGGTCGAGCGATACATCCAACGGCTCCAGAAGCTCGAGGAAATCGCCACGACCTTCGAGGGCGTCCAGCAGGCCTACGCCATCCAGGCCGGCCGAGAGGTCCGCGTCATCGTCGACGCCGCCAATGTCGACGACCGATTATCGTCCAAGATCGCTCGCGACATCGCGCGCCGGATCGAAGATGAGATGGAATACCCCGGCGAGATCAAGGTCACCCTCATCCGCGAGACCCGCTGCACCGAAATCGCGAAATAGATTGGGAACCGGGAACCAGGAGCTGGGAACCGGGCTAGTCCTCGGCCCGATCCGAATGACCGCGCGGCAGGGCTCGCCAAATCTCAAGATACAAGATACAAACAGCAGCCTGATCCGAATGGTCGCGCTGTGGGGTTTGTCTTTGTATCTTGTTTCTTGAGATTTGAAATTTCCACCCCACACTGCCGCTCAACCGGAAACTCCCCTTGAGCCACCATCGCCTCCGCAATAGTCTGCCTCCCCGCGCAAAGGTGGTTCAAACACATCAGGCGATGGAGACCTGGCTGGCTCCATCGCCCTTGTGGTGTTTCGGCAGCGCCTGCGGCTGTTTTGCCGATGATGTTGTCTTATTAATTCGGCCAGTTCACCTCAGAACTTTAAGCGCTGAAAAATTCGGTCCTTCACACCGCCGACCTCACAAAAACCCCATAAATACGGGCCTTTTATCACCCCCTGGTCCCACGTCCGATAACGATTGCCGGACACGCACGCTTGTTTATCGGGCCCTCTGGCCGCCGCTGATTCTACACGGCGTACGGGCCGTCGACGATCGTCACGTCGGGGGCGAACGCCTTCAGCTCAGCCAGCCGCCGGGCCGGGAACACCGCCTCGATCTCCGCGGTCGCATCGTGAAACTCCTGCCGCTCGATCTGCCCGTGCTGCGAAATAAAGTGCATCAGCTTGCCCGATTTGCAGTCGGCCACCAGCGTCACACGGACCGATTCGCCGCCCGCCCGGCGAGCCACTTCCGCCTCGAGCTTCTCGACCCCATTCCCCTCGGCCGCCGAAACAAACAGCGCCTCCGGATAGCGCGCCGCCAGCACCGTCCGCACCGTCGGGTCCATGATGCAGTCGATCTTGTTGAGCACCAGCAACTGGCTGCCGCCGTCACAGCCCAACTCGGCCAGCACGCTGTGGACGGCCTCGATCTGATCGGCCACGCGATCGGCGGACGCGTCGGCGACGTGCAGCAGTAGATCGGCATGGATCGCCTCTTCCAGCGTTGCGCGGAAACTTGCCACCAGGTGGTGCGGCAGATCGCGCACGAAACCGACCGTGTCGCTCAGCAGTACGGTCTCACCGTCGAGCAGCCTCCACTGGCGCGTCCTCGTGTCCAGCGTCGCAAAGAGCTGGTCGGCCACGAACACGCCTGCGCCCGTCAGACGGTTCATCAGCGTGCTCTTGCCGGCGTTGGTATAGCCGACCAGGCACACGCCGGGGATGTGCGCCCGGCTGCGAACCTGGCGGATCTTGCGGCGGTCGATAACGGCAATCTCGCGTTTCAACTGCGACACGCGCTTCTGCACCAGCCGCCGGTCGATCTCGATCTGCTTTTCGCCCGGGCCTCGCGTGCCGACGCCGCCGACCGCCGAGGCCGCCGTCGACGCTCCGCCCGCGATCCGCTCGAGGTGGCTCCACATATGGCGCAGCCGCGGGTAGGTGTATTCCAACTGAGCCAACTCCACCTGCAAGCGGCTCTCGCTGGTCCGCGCGTGAGCGGCGAAGATATCCAGGATCAACTCGCTGCGGTCGATCACCTTGCGCTCGACGATCTCCTCCAGGTCGCGAATCTGCGCCGGCGTCAGGTCGTTGTCGAAGATCACGACAGCCGCTTCGTTGGCCTCGGCGCGCTCACCGATCTGCTGGGCCTTGCCCGAGCCGACATACAGGCCCGGGTGGGGCCTTCGTCGCTTGGCGACGATCTCGTCCACCACGTCGACGCCCGCTGTCTTGGCCAGACTGCGCAGCTCCCCCAACGGGTCCATCGGATCGTTCTTGCTCTGCGGCAGCAGCACCGCCACGAGCAGCGCTCGCTCGGGCTGGGCGGACAGATCAATTGGTTTCGGTTCAGGCATCGATCACGTCAATCGCTCGGCAAACAATCTATTATACAGGCCTCGGCCCGTTTTCCCCCCCCTCAGCGGCCGGGCATTCGATCCGCCAGCAGGAAGATCACCGGCAGCACGAGCACGAGGAACATCGCCGCCGAAATCAGCAGTTGTTCCCGCGCAGACAAGGCCGGATCCTCTCACGCCGCAAAGACCGGCCAAGCCTAAGCCCGTCGCCTTCGCCCGACAAGACAGAAGCCCCTGACCCGCCCTTTTGCCCGCTGCGCGACGCCCGGGCGGCCGCGCATGAACAAGGCCGGCCCAGGCGGACCGGCCTTGGGATTGCGCAACTTGCCGCCCAGCTACGGGGCGTCCGGCATTGTCGCAGGTGCGGTGGCGGGCGGCTCGGCCGGGCCCGTCGTTGGCGGTTGGTCACCCTCGGCCGGGGCCGTCGTTGGCGGTTGGTCGCCGTCGGCCGGGGCGGAGGTGGGCATCTCGATGTTCACGCCCCGGCTGTCGGTCATCCGAAGGACCACCATTTGAAGCTCCGGCTGATTCTGAATCAGCGTCTCGAAGTCCTTGACGGTGTGGACGGCCTGCCCGTTGATGTGGGTGATGATCTCGAAAGGCTTGAGCCCGGCAACGGCCGCCCGCCCGCCTGATTCGACCTTGGAGATGACCACGCCCGGATCGTCGGCGACCTTTCGGAAGTACCGTCGCAGTTCGAACGTCATGTTGCGAACCGTCAGGCCGACGAACTCGGACTTCTGCCGCGGCGCCGACTCGTAGTGTGTGGGCGATTCGACAACGGTAAAGTCTTTCTTGACGATCTCGCCGTCCACGAAGAACTCCGCCTTGTACGTCTTGGCGAAGCCAAAATCGGTCAACGCCCGCGTGAACCGATTCTCCGCCGGCCGCCACGGCGGCGCGGCGCCGTCGAAGCTCTCGATCGAAAACGAGTCGAATCGATCCCACGGGAATGGGCGCATATCCCAGATGTACTCGCTGACGCGAACTTCCAGGGGCTTGGGTTCATCTTCCACGTGCAGGCGCAACAGGATCCATCCGATCTCGACGCCCGCGGCGGCGGCGGGCGATTCGTCGTAAACAAAGGAGACAATCGCGCCGGTCTCCCCGTCCCGGGTCAGCTTGGAGACTTGGTTGGCCCGGGCCAACTCGCGGCTCATCGGTTGCAGGGCCACGCCCAGCCACGCCAGACGGTTCTCCTGCTCTTCGGTTAAGGGCACGTTGCTGGGGGCCAGGTGCTCGGCGAGGTCGTCGCTGTTGACCACAGCCGCCAGCTGCGTCGCCGCCGTCGTTCGGACCGAGCCCGCGCGACGGCCGCTGCTGGGCTTTTGTCGGCGCGAAACCGGAAACGCCACCAGGCGCCCTTGCCTGTCGAACAGGAACAGGCCGCTCTCGTTGCCGGGGATGCTGGGGTAGACGTTCCGTTTCCAGCCCAGGCGGAGTTCCTGGATGCGATGCCGCAGGAAGTAGACCACGCGGTTGTCGCCCCGAACGCTGATGTCAGCCAGCAGGAGCAACTGGTTGTAGGCCTTGCGAAGCCCGTCGTCGGCCAATGTCACCGCGCCTTCCAGCGGCTGTTCGAGATCGACCAGCAGGCAGCCGTAGTCTTTCAGCGTGCCGACGAAGGTCGCTTCGACCGGATCGCCGTCGACGGAGAACACCTGGATGCGATCGAGGCGAACGGTCGCCTTCTGGGGAAGTTCGGCCAGCACGAGCACGCGCTTGGGGCCGATCAGGATGCCGATCACATTCCGCTCCGTGCCGATCTCGTTGCCCATGCCCGCCATGTCAGCGCGCGAACTGCCATACTTTTTCTTCGGGCTTCTGAACGCCAGCGCCACGCGAAGCAGCGAGCCATCGGCCCATGTCTTCAGCTTTGCCTGCAGGTCGGCCATCTGCGGCTGGTCAATGATCTCCCACGCCAGCGGCGAGCCCTTCCACGAGTCGTCGATCGGCATCTCGGCATCCATCCAGATCGCCACCGGCGTACCCTCTTCGGTGACGATCAGCACATCCGACGGCGACGGTTGGAACTCCTCGCCCAGCACGTTGCGGGCGGCGGCCGGGGTGAAGTCACGCGCGCGCGCCGTCCATGCGCCGTCGCGGATGCCGTACGAGACGATCTTGTACGGGCCTTCAGCCGATGCGTCGAACGCCAGCGGGGTGGCACCCTTCAGCGGGCGGGCCAGGTCCAGGAAGATCGCGTCGTGGCCGGCGGCGTAGCCGGCCCGTGTGGCCTCGACAACGTCGTCGCCGAACCGCACGGCAATGGACTTGACGAACCGCGGGTGGATCATCAGGTCGCCGAGAAGGACCTTCTTGTCGCCCACCAGAAAGCCGTTGCTCTCAAGCGGGCGTTCCTGTTCGATCACGGTGGCGCCGTAGCTGCTGCGCGTGCCGCCGTAGAAACGCGGCGCCTCGCCCTTGTCGAACTGCAACGTGTATTCGATCTGGACCAGCCCCGGCCGGGCCGCATCGATGACGGCCAACAGCTTTTCGGACGTCGGCGTGTCGTCATCCTCGTCGGTCTTGTCCCCGTCGGTCTCGTCCACGTCGGCTTCGACGACGGCTTCGGCTTCGGCGGTGGCCGGGGGGTCGGCCTCACCACCCACCGCTTCGTCCGGCCCCTGGGCCGTCGCCGCAACCGGCCACAGCAGAAGGCCCAACATTAGAAGGATCATTGTCGATGACCTGCGCGTCATGATTGGCTCCTTAAGACAGACGGCACATTCGCTATTCCCGTTCGTAATCCCGCGAAAAGTCCAGGACGATCTGCCGCATCAGACCGTTTCGCAACACGATGAACAGAATGCGGTGCTTGCGGTCGATGTTATCGATTGCGGCATCGTAGACCTTCTCGACGTCCTCGAGCGTCTTGAGGGGTTTTCCGTCGATTTTCAGGATGATGTCCTGCTCTTCCAGGCCCGACTTGGACGCGTTGCCCGGATGCTTGGTGCCGTAAATAAACACGCCCTCTTTGCGGTGGAAGTACAGGTCCTTGTTGTCGAACTGGTTGATCTGCTTGACGGTCATGTTCCAGCGGGGGCAGTCCAGTTCTTCGCCCTCGACCTTGCCTTTTTCGCGCGGGCTCATAGCCAACGTCAGCACCTCGCCGTCGCGCCGAAGGGTGAGGGTGGCCTCTTCCATCTTCGCCAGCAGCCCCAGCATCTGTCGGACCTCGGGCAGGTCTTCTTCGAACATCGCCGTCACCGGCTGGCCGTTGATCGCCATGATCCGATCGCGCGACCGCAGGCCGGCCCGACGGGCGGGGCTTTCCGGATCGGTGCCCGAGACGATCACGCCTTCGTCGCCGTCGAAGTAGATGTCCTTGTTGAAGTCCTTCAACGGCTGCAGCCTCAGGCCCGTCCAGCTCCAGTTGACATCGCCGTACTCGCGCAGGCGGTCGGTGATCAGCCGAACCGTGCCGGAGGGAACGGCGAAACCCGTGTCGCCGCCGCGCATGATGCCGCGCGTGTTGATGCCGATCACCTTCCCGTCGGTGTTGACCAGCGGGCCGCCCGAGTTGCCCGGGCTGATCGCCGCATCCGTCTGCAGCCAAAGGCTGTACTCGCTGTTGTTCAGCAGGTAGCGCTTCGTGCAGGAGATGATGCCGATGGAGACCGAGCGACTCAGCCCCCACGGGGCGCCCATGGCCATCACGAAGTCGCCTTCCTTCAGCGCCTCCGAATCGCCCATCTCGGCGTGCGGCAGGTCGGCGGCGCCTTCGGGCACGTCCAGTTGGATCAGCGCCAGGTCGGTGTCCTTGTCCTTGCCGATCACCTTGGCGTCCATGTGTCGCCCGTCGTAGAGCAGGCAGCGGATTTCAGCGGCCTTGTCCACCACGTGCCAGTTGGTCACCGCCTCGCCCGAGGCCGAGATCAACACCCCGCTGCCGAACATCTCGCGGGTGACCTTCTTGCCGGACTCAAAGCTTTCCTGCAAGACCTTGATGAACACCACCGCGGGAAAGACCTTCGATTTGGCCTCCTGGACCACCTTTCGGAAATCCAGGGCATTGGCGGCGCCCGCCGCCGCCATCAGCTGCTCGGCCCGGGCCGCCTCGCCCGTCAGCGCATCGGCGGATTCGGCGGGCGGCCCGCAGCCGATCCCGGTCAGCATCGTCGCACAGAGTATTGCACACGTCCACTTCATCGCAGTCGTCTCCTCTTGCCTTATGTCGTCATATCGCCGCGCAGCCCCCGGCTTGTTGATTCCTAGACGATCGAACGGTTCTCATTCTCGTGATCGTCGTGCTCAGCTTGCGTGCGGCCTTCATCCTGCCGCTTGTGATTAATACGAAGCTTCTTTGCGTAAAGTCGATAGATATCCTGGCAGTCCATCCCCAGAAGCTGACAGATGCTGATCCAGAAGAACAGCATGTCGGTCGCTTCCACCCGGGCGTTCTGCAGATCCTGCAGCTCGTACTGGCGGCCCTCCTTGGCCTCCTGATACCAGTGCTTCCAGCTCAGACAGTCCTGAAGCTCGTGGCACTCGGAAACCAGGGCGTCGAGATAGTTCTTCAGCGCCCGGCCGACCTGCGTGCGAAGCTCCGCCGCGCGCTGCTGGTCGCCGGCGGCCTCGGCCTCGACCAGGGCCCGGCCCAGACCGGCCGTGTCGAAACCCGCCCGCTCATTCAGCGCCGCCTGCAACGGCCAGATATCTTCCAGCGACTCAAGGGTGCGGGCGTCGGTCGTCGTTGCTCGTTCGTTCATGGGCAGGCCCCTTCCACGATCCTTGCACGCCGCCAGCGAGGCCGCAGCGGCAGGAGGCGATTCTAGCCCCCCACCACCCCTGCCGCAATAGCCGACCCCGCCCGCTTGCCGGGCGAACCGGCGCTGTCAACGGTGGGGGCAGTCGGTACAATGCCGCCCATGTGTGGATTTGCAGGAGAGTTTATTTTCCAGGACAGCCCGGCCGAGCTCGATGTCGTCCGCGCCATGGCCGATCGGCTCGCCCACCGCGGACCCGATGAGCAAGGCGAATGGCTCTCACCCGAGAAGCACTGCGCGCTGGCGTTTCGCCGGCTGGCCGTTATCGATCCGCCCGGGTCGCACCAGCCCATGACCGACGCCGACGGACGGCTGGCGGTGGCCTTCAACGGGGAGATCTACAATTTCCGCGCGCTGCGCGACGAACTCGCCGCCGACGGCGCAGAGCTGCGAACCGCCGGCGACACCGAAGTGCTCCTGCACCTCTACCGCCGCCACGGCCCGGGAATGCTGGACAAACTCCAGGGCATGTTCGCCTTCGCCATCTACGACTCGCAGCAACGGTCGCTGCTGCTGGCCCGCGACCGCCTGGGTCAAAAGCCGCTCTGGTATGCCTTCGGCATCGACCGCGTTATCTTTGCCTCCGAGGCCAAGGCCCTGCTCGCCCATCCGGATGTCCATGGAGACCTGCGCAGAATCTCTGTAACATCTTATTTAACAATTGGTTACATTCCGGCTCCCGAGACGATCTGGTCGGACATCCTCAAGCTTCCGCCCGCCCACTGGCTGGCCGTCACCGAGCGGCCCACCCGGCCGCGGCGCTATTGGCACTGTCAGGACGTCTCGATCCCGTCCGACCCGGCGCAGCAGATCGAGATGGTCCGCGAGCGACTTCGCTCGTCCGTCCGCGCCCGGATGGTCAGCGACGTGCCGCTGGGCGCCCTGCTCAGCGGCGGGCTGGACTCGGCCATCATCGTCGCCCTGATGAGCGAGGCCGCCGGCGAGGCCGGCGGGGTGAAGACCTTCACGGCCGGCTTCGCCGACGATGCCTACGACGAGCGCCCGATCGCCCGGAAGTTGGCCCTGCACTGCAAGACCGACCACACCGAATTGCTTGTCGAGCCCGACCCGGCCGGCGCGCTGGACCGGATCGTCGAGATGTACGACGAGCCCTTCGCCGATTCCAGCGCCCTGCCGATGCACCTAATCTGTCAGGCCGCCCGCCGGCACGTCACCGTCGCCCTCGCCGGCGATGGCGGCGACGAGGTCTTCGGCGGCTACGATCGCTACCGCGCACTGATGCTGGCCGGGCGGATGCGCCCGCTTCGCTACGCCCTCACGCGCCTGGCCGCCACGTTGGCCCGGCCCTTCGCCAAGCGAGGCGAGCGTAGCCGCCTGACGCGGTTCCTGCGTTTTGCCGACGCCCTGCCGCTGCCGGCGGCGATGCAATACTTCCGGTACCGCTCTCTCTTCGACGCCGACGACCTTCAGTTTCTCCTGGCCGACGAGTTCGCCGAATCGCTCGACCTGCACGAGCCCACGCGATGGTTCTGCGAGTTGTACGAATCCGGCGATGCCCCCGACGAGGTCGTCCGCGCCCAGCGCAGCGATCTGGCGACGTACCTGCCCGACGACCTGTTGGTCAAGGCCGACATCGCCTCGATGGCCAACGGCCTGGAACTGCGGGCGCCGATGCTCGACCCGGACGTTGTCCAGCTTGGCCTGTCGCTGCCGCTGGAGGCGAAGCTCTCGGCCACCCGGGGCAAGGTGCTGCTCCGCGCCGCCGTCGCCGATCTGCTCCCGAGGGAGATCGTCGATCAGCCGAAGCGCGGCTTCGGCGTTCCGCTGGCGCGATGGCTGCGCGGCGAACTTCGCGAGCAGATGAAGGTCACACTGCTGGACGGATCGCTGGAGGAGACCGGGGTCTTTCGGGGCGAGGCGATCGAAGGGTTGGTCAACGACCACCTCACCGGCAAGCGTGACTACGCCCATCGGCTGTGGGCGCTGATGGTGCTGGCGCGGTGGCTGACGCGCAACAGGCCATGATATCTCCCCGCATGTTCCACGTGGAACAACCGACGACGCGGCCCATCCAGCGCCCGATTTTCCTGTAGAATTCCGCTTGATCCCCGCCGCAATTTCCCTATCGTAGCAGCGACGAACACGGACGTTCAATGATCGCGCGGCGGGGCAGCCGTCCCGTCGCGCGACAATTTTTCCCGCCGACGGCCCTCAGCCAGACCCGATCCAAGCCAATATGTTCCACGTGGAACACCCACCTGCGCACCCAAGTGGCGGCCGGCGCAGAGCGGCGGGGGAGTTTCTTCTTGACGGCCCAGCCACACGCCGTATCCTATGAATCGACGAACACGGATGTTCCACGTGGAACATTCCGGTCGATGCCCGATAACTAGAACCACAGTGCACCGGGAACGGAGGCCTGACATGACTGGCCAAGCCAAGCAAACCCAAAGCAGACCACGCCTGGGCAGGGGGCTCTCGAGCCTGATCGTTAACACCGCACCTAAGAAGGACAGCGGCACATACGTGGCCGTCGACGAGTCGGCCAAGCCGGTCGTCGAGGCTCTCGAAGTCTCGATCGATCAGATCGCGCCGAACCCATATCAGCCGCGCAAGCAATTCGACAAGCAGCAGCTTGCCGACCTGGCCGAGTCGATCCGACAGCAGGGGGTCTTGCAGCCTCTGCTGCTATCGCCAGCGGGGCAAGCTCATACCGGCGGAAAGCCTTACGTCCTGGTCGCAGGCCAGCGGCGCCTCCAGGCCGCCAGCCAAGCCGGCCTGAACAAGGTCCCCGTCATCGTCCGCCAGGCCAGCGATGAGCAAATCCTCGAATGGGCCCTCATCGAGAACATCCAGCGCGAGGACCTCAACGCCGTCGAGCGGGCCCAGGCGTTTCGCGATGTGATCGACCGGTTCGAACTCACCCAGGCCCAACTGGCCGAAAGGCTGGGAACTTCCCGCGAGACAGTCGCTAACTACTTGCGTATACTTGACTTGTGCGATGGCGTGCAGAAGCTCCTCCTGGCCGGGCACCTGACGTTCGGCCATGCGCGCGCCCTGGCCGGCCTGGCGGGCCAAGCCGACCGTCAACTGGCCCTGGCCAAGCGGGTCATCAAGGATCAGCTATCCGTCCGTCAGCTCGAAGGCCTCCTGGCCGCCGACCCAACCCGTCAAGACTCCCAACCCGCCAAGCGACCGGCCCGCACCAAGCCGCCCTACATCAGCGACCTCGAACAGCAGCTCACCCAACAGATCGGCACGCGCGTCACGATCTCGCCGGGCAAATCCAAACACACCGGCAAGATGACGATCGAATACTACAGCCTAGAAGACTTCGACCGCATCCTCGCAACACTAGGCGCCTCCGTCGACAGCTAACCGCGCAGCGCCGCCAGCAAGGAATTGCAGGACATCGAAGACGGCCCGGATTTTGTCCCGGCCACGGCCGCGGAGGGCAGGGGACGTCGGCGGTTCAGGAGGGTGGGTCCTCTGACTTCGGCCAGCTCAGTTGAGGCGGACTCACGCACACAGGACACGTGCGTGCAAAGCACGCTCCCGACTACTGCGTTCAAGGCCACCGATTAGCCAGCCGCGTCCGCTCATTGGCCGCACGGAGTTTTCTGCGGGGACAGAGCTCCAATCGCTGCTTATCTACCCCGGATGACGTTCTCGGGATGCATAGGCATTGCGTCGTCGTCTCCGGGCCCTATCATTCGGTAAGCGGCTCACATCCGTAATGAGGCAGCCGAGAAGGGCGCAGCGATGCAACAGACCAGCAGGCGCTTCACCACGGCCGCGTGATTCGAGACCATCCATAGAACGCCATATGGAGCCCACAGAAAAACCTTTCTGCCATGACCTACCGTCCACAAGCCAGCCGGAGATAGGAAAGATCCTGGTGACGGGCGCCTCCGGTTATATTGGCGGGCGCCTGACGCCGGAGCTGCTGGCCCGTGGGTACCAGGTCCGAGCGATGGTTCGGGCCGCGTCCCCGGAATACCAGACGCGATGGCCCGACGCCGAGATCGTCGTCGCCGACGCCCTCCAGCCGAAAAGCCTCGACCAGGCCCTGAAGGATGTCCACGCCGCGTACTACCTGATCCACTCTCTTCTCCTTGGGCCTGAGCGGTTCCTGGCCGCTGATCTTCAGGCCGCGGTCAACTTCCGAAGAGCGGCCGAGCGCGCAGGCGTGTCCCGCATCATCTATCTGGGAGGCCTGGGCGATGCGCGACAGCCGCTGTCCGAGCATTTGCGAAGTCGTATCCGAATTGCCAAGGAGCTCGCCCGTGGCGCTGTTCCGGTGACGACCCTTCGGGCGGCAATCATCATCGGCGCGGGCAGCGCGTCCTACGAGATCATCGAGCATTTGGTGAGGAACTTCCCTGTCATCCTGGTTCCCGATTGGGCCAGGAACAAGTGTCAACCGATCGCCATCCGCGACGTCATTAAGTATCTCGTCGGCGTCTTGGAAACACCCGAAACGGCTGGACAGGACTTTGACATCGGGGGCGTGGACATTCTGACCTATGAGCAGATGTTGGCCGGCATGGCCGAACTGCTGGGAAAGAAACGATTCTTTCTGCGCGTTGCCTCCATGAACATCAGCTTGTTCGCCTACTTCGGCAGCCTGATCACGCCCGTCGCCGCACCCATCACTCGCTGTCTGATGGAGGGACTGGCCAACGAAGTCGTCTGCCGGGACCGGACCATCCAGCACCACCTTCCATTCCCGCTGCTCACGTATCGACAGGCCATCGTCACGGCCATGTCTCGCCAGCAGCAGGACCGCGTGCATACCCGGTGGTCAGACGCCTATCCACCCGCCCATGAACTGGCGGTGAAGCTGCATGAGCTGGACGCGGCGCCGACGTACACCGCCTCCTACTCATTGACCACCGTCAAGACCGCCGCCTCGCTCTTCGGTTCCATCTGCAAGGTCGGCGGCAGGGAGGGTTGGTTTCACAGCAACTGGCTGTGGCGCCTTCGAGGTCAAATCGACAAGCTTCTTCTTGGGGTCGGTTCTTCGCGTGGACGCAGGAGCGTCTCGGCCCTGAAGATCAACGACGTGGTGGGCTTCTGGCGGGTCGAAGACCTGCAGCCGAACAACAAGCTACTCCTGCGTGCGGAGATGAAGCTGCCCGGCCAAGCGTGGCTGGAATTCACCATCACCGACCGCGACGGCGCCAGGGCCCTGGCGGTAACGGCGTTCTACCACACGACCAGCATTCTCGGGCGCTTGTATTGGTACGCACTCATGCCCTGCCACCACTTCGTTTTCGCCAACCTCATAAGACAGATCGAGAAACGAAGCTAACCCAATGGGCTGGGCTCTGGGGGTGCGCGTGGGCGGGGGGGGGGATGGGAGCTAGTCGGATCTGTTGGCGGCTAGGGATTGAATGACGTGGAAGATGGCTTGGGTGCCGTCTCGGCCGTGGCCTTGGGCGGAGGCCGCTTTCATGAGTTGGGTCGCCAGGGCTGCGCCCGGTAGGGGGAGGTCGAGTTTGTCGGCCGCTGCGGTGGCGAGTTTGAGGTCCTTGAGCTGGTAGTCGATGAAGAAGCCCGGCTTGTCGTCGCCGGCGACCATCTTGGGCCCGAGGTTGGATAGGATCCAACTGCCGGCCGCTCCCGAGCAGACCGCCTGCAGCATCGCCTCCAGGTCCACGCCGGCGGCCTTGGCCAGTGAGATCGCCTCGGCGGCGGCGACCAGGTGCAGCCCGCCAAGAATCTGGTTGCACAGCTTGACGGTGTAGCCCGCCCCCGTCTTGCCGCAATAGGTCACCGTCTTGCCCATCGCCTCCAGCACGGGCAGCGCGCGGTCGAAGTCGGCCCGCTCGCCGCCGACCATGATGCTCAGCGTGCCGGCCTTGGCGCCCACGTCCCCGCCGGAGATCGGTGCATCGAGGTAGCCGACGCCTTTGGCCCGCAGCGCCTCGGCGCACTGGACGGCCACGCCGGGCGAGACGGTCGAGTGGTCGACGACGATCGTCCCCGATTCCGCGCCGGCGATGATGCCCGTCCGCTCATCCAGCACGACGCTCAGCACGTCGGCGTCGGCTGTCACGCACGAGCAGACAATATCACTGGCGGCCGCCACGGCGGCAGGGGAGTCGGCCACGGTCGCCCCCGCATCGGCCAGCGGTTTGGTCTTGGCGGCGGTGCGGTTGAAGACGGTGACGGCAAAGCCGGCCTGGATGCAGTTGGCCGCCATCGGCCCGCCCATGATGCCCGTGCCTACAAAGCCCACGCGTCGTGTCTGCTCGCCCATTGCTTTCTCCTTGCGCGTGGACTATATCCCCCAGCCCCTTGCATGACAACCGCCCGACGGTAGGCTATTGTCCGAGGCGACCGGGCAAGCGACAGTGCGAGCGGCCCACAGGGAGTTGATCGAGATGACAGTAACATTATTGGCAAACTTGGGCGGTTGGTTCTACCGGCCGTGGATTCTGGACAACGAGCCGTGGCGATGGGCGTCGCTGCTGGGCGTGATCTTCGGCTCTATGGTCTTGGGCAAGACGCTCTCCTTCCTGCTGATCCGCCATGCCGACCATCTGGCGGCGCGGCCCGGCTGGCAGGGGCTGGAGGCCACGTTCCGGTCGATTGAGCGCCCGGCCATCATGCTGCTGGTGGTGCTCGGGGCGTACCTGTCGCGCTTCTTCATGGACCTGAGCGTTCCCCTGGGCGACGAGGGCACGACGCTGGCCCACATCTGGGACCAGGCCGTCCGGTTGGCGGCGTCGCTGGGCGTTGGCTGGCTGATCTATCGCCTCGTGGACGTCGTCGAGCACTACCTCCTCAGATTGGCCGACCGCACCGACACACCTCTGGACAACCAACTCGTGCCGCTGATCCGCAAGGCGCTGCGGGTGTTCGTCGTCATCATCGCTGCTCTGTACGTCGCCAAGAAAGGCTTCCAGGCCGACATCGGAACACTGCTGGCGGGTCTTGGGCTGGGCGGCTTGGCGTTCGCCCTGGCGGCCAAGGACACGATCGCCAACCTGTTCGGGTCGATAACGATCTTCGCGGATCGGCCGTTCCACAAGGACGACCGCATCCGCGTGCACGGCCACGACGGCTTCATCGAGGAGGTGGGCTTTCGCTCGACCCGCATCCGCACGCTGACCGGCAATCAGGTCATCATCCCCAACGCCGTGATTGCCAACGAGACCATCGAGAACGTCTCCCGTCGGACCTACATCAAACGCTCGTTGGCTGTGACCGTCACCTACGACACCTCGCCGGAGAAGGTCAGGCGAGCCGTGGCGATCCTCAAGGAGATGCTCGCCGCCCGGGCCGATTCGTTCCCCGAAGACCGCAAGGGGCGCGTCCACTTCACCGACTTCAACGCCGACAGCCTCAACATCGGCGTGACCTACTGGTTCACGCCGCCGGAATGGGAGCCCTACTTGGACTTCACTCACGATTTCAACATGGAACTGCTCCAACGCTTCAACGACGAAGGCATCGAGTTCGCCTTCCCGACCCAAACGCTCTACCTCAAGAAGGATGCCGGCAACACCGAGCCTATCGATCCATCGAGTCAGAAGGGATAACCCCCATGAACGATTCGGTTACGCCCCCTCCGACTCAGGGGCCGCCACGCGCGCCCGGCAAGGCCAGCGGCGCTAAGCTGGGGATGATCATCATTGCCAGCATCATCGGCGGCTTCGCGGTGGTGTCATTCTTGCCGACCATCCTGCGTCTTCGGGGCCACCATGGCGGCCATATCAGCACCATGTGCCAGGCGAATCTGATGGGTATCGGCAAGGCCGTTGCCCTTTACATGGCCGAGAACAACGATCTGTCCCCGATAATCAAATCCAACGAGACGGTCGGCGGCGGCGCCAACGGTCCGCCCACGCAGGCCAATGGGACAGACGACGACTACGACACGGGACAATGGGAAACTGCTCTCGGCGACCAGGCGATGCAGAACGTCTGGCTGCTGATCAAGGAGGAGCTTGCCATGACGAGGACCTTCCGTTGCCCAGCCGACCGCAACTGGGAGGAGCGCGCCACCTCTAGCCGCTATGGCTGGACGAGCGCTTATGAGTATTCCTACGGGATGCACTGGCCGTACGTTCTGGACGCTCAGGGCAACCCGAACCCCGCACCGTTCTCCGACGCACTCGACGGCAGCATGGTGATCTTCGCCGACCGCAGCCCCGGTGAACCGATCGGCCCGAATCGACGGCCTTCCAACCATCCCAAGGAAGGGACGGGATACCTGCTTTTCAGCGGGGCTTACCAATGGCAGGATGCGGATGATTCCGCCTGCGGCATCCGCGGCGACGAGATCTACGCCAACGCCGCCGGCGTCGCCGGAGGCCGGCCGCAATCGAAAACCGACACCAGCATCAGCCTCAGCGGGCGATAGCTCGCATATGTCGCGCCATGTCTCGAACAAGAAAAACTGGAATCGCGCCTTGACTATATCAGACTATCTTGATATCTTGATTGTATGACTACCAAGGCCCGGGCCAAACCATCGCTACCCGACGAGGTCTTTTCCAAGATCGCGCCGGTCCTGCGGGTGCTGGGGCACCCCGATCGGCTGCGGATCGTCGACCTGCTCCTGCGCGAGGACGTCACCGTCGCCGACGTGGCCGAGCGGTTGGATTTGGCCCCCAACGCCGTCAGCCAGCACCTCAGCGGGATGGCGGCCCACAGCATCGTCCGCCGCCATCGCGACGGCCGCCGCGTGTACTACCGCGTGGTGCACCCCGTCGCCAAGAGCCTTCTGCAGTGCATGTATCGCAACGCCCCCCGCGGGCGAAGGCGCTGAGACCATGGAAATCGCAGTCAAAGTCCTGTTGGGCGCGGCGGTGGGGGCGGCCGGTGGGCTGCTGCTGGGGCGAGCGGGCGTGTGCAGCAGCCAAGCCTGCCGCCCGCGATCGAATCTGGTGTTCACCATCCTGGCCGGTGCGGCGTTCGGCGCAGCGGTGGCGTGGTATCTGATCAACCCATAGTGGAGACAGACACATGTCCAAACGTATCGTCATCGTCGGCGGCGTGGCCGCTGGCGCGTCGGCCGCCGCCAAGGCCCGCCGGGTCAGCGAAGATGTCGAGATCGTCCTGCTGGAGGCTGGGCCCTTCATCAGCTTCGCCAACTGCGGCCTGCCGTATTACGTCGGCGGCGAGATCGCCGATCGCGACAAGCTGTTCGTCGTCTCGGCCAAGCAGTTTGCCCAGCGCTTCAATGTGGACGTCCGCACCGAGACCACCGTCACCTCGGTCGATCCCGGCCGCAAGCTCGTGATGTTCCAACGGGCCAATGGCTCGACCGATCAACTGACCTACGACCGCCTCCTCCTGGCCACCGGCGCCCGCCCCACCCGGCCCGAGGCGCCCGGCATCGAGCGAGACAACATCTTCACCTGCCACACCGTTCCCGACGTGGACGGCATCATCGCGCGGCTGTCCCAGAACCACCCCAAGCGAGCGTTGGTCATGGGCGGCGGGTACATCGGCCTCGAAACAGCCGAGCAGCTTCTCCGCCGCGACCTAGCCGTCACGCTGATCCAAAGGCCTCACCAACTGATGCGGTCCATGGATCCGGAGATGGCCCTGCCGCTGCAGCAGGCGCTGACCAAGGCGGGCGCCGAGATCATCCTTTCCGACGTGGTGACCGAAATCGTCGACGAGGACGGTCAATCCGTGGCCGTCACGCGGTGCGGTCGGCGGATCCCGTTCGATCTGGCCGTCTTCGGCATCGGCGTTCGGCCGAACGTGGACCTCGCCCAGCAGGCGGGCGTCGAGCTCGGGGCGACCGGCGCGATCGAGGTCGATGCATTACAGCGAACCAACGATCCGTCGATCTACGCCGCCGGCGACAACAGCGAGACAAACCATCTCGTGCTCTCTCGGCCGGTCAACATTCCGCTGGCGGGTCCGGCTAACAAAGCCGGCAGAGCAGCCGGGGCGAACATGGCGCTCGACCTGCAAGACGCACCCGATGACGACCCCCGGCGGCTGAGCCTCAAGGGCGTTCTCGGCACGGCCGTGGTGCGCGTGTGCGAGATGTCGGCCGCCCGGACCGGCCTGACCGAAACCCAGGCCCGCGCCGAAGGCCTCGCCTGCCAGATCGTCCACATGCCCGGGCCCAGCCACGCCAGCTACTTCCCCGGCGCGCAGATGATGGTGCTCAAGATCGTCTTCGCCCCCGATACCGGGCGACTGCTGGGCGCCCAGGCCGTCGGCGGCGAGGGCGTGGACAAGCGCATCGACATCATCGCCACCGCCATCGTCGGCGGATTGACCATCGACGACCTCGAGCAACTCGACCTGTGCTATGCTCCGCCGTTCGGGTCAGCCAAGGATGTGGTGATCCTGGCCGGCTTTGCCGGGGCCAACATCCGCCGCGGACTCATGCCCGCCATGACGCCGGGCGAGCTGCTGGACGAACTGGCGAGCGACCATCCGCCGGTGGTGCTGGACGTGCGAACCGACGCGGAGTTCGCCAAGGGCCATCTCGATGGCGCGCTGCACATTCCCGTCGACGACCTGCGAGGTCGGCTCGCCGAGGTGCCCGCCGACGGACCCGTCGCCGTCCACTGTGCGGCCGGCTATCGCAGCTACCTTGCCCAGCGAATGCTGATCAACCGCGGCCGGGGGAACATCCGCAACGTGACCGGCGGCTACACGATGATCCGCCGCCAACAGACCGTCTCCCAACCAACCCAGTCGTGACGGCCGACGACGGCTACAATAGTTTGACCGAACCCCCTACAACGAAAAGGACACTCCACCATGGCGATTGCGAAACTCTACAACAAGACCGGCGATGAGAAGGCTGTCAAGCTACAGGAAGGCATCGAGAAGAAGTTCGGCTTCGTGCCCGAGGTCTTCCAGGCGATGGGCCGAAACGGCGATTTCCTGCAGGCGATGCTGAGCTTGTCCGAGGCGGCGGGCAAGGGGCTCGACCCCAAGACCAAGGAGCTGATCAGCGTGGCCGTCAGCGCCGTAATGGGCTGTGGATATTGCGTGGACGCCCACCGCGCGCTGTCGCTCAAGGCCGGCGCCACCGATGAGGAAGTCACCGCGGCGCTGGAAGTGGCGGCGATGATGTCGGCGTTCAACAACTTCAACAAGTCCATCGGCATGACTCACGACATCAAAGCCTGACCGCGGCCCGATCGCTTGACCGAAAGGATCCCGCGTGAGCACAACGGCGTTGACCATCGGCCTGCTGGCTGATGCGCACTGTGGGCGGGGGGTCTGGCACACGAGGTATTTCAGTGACTCGCCGGCCAAGCTGGCGGTGTGTATCGACACGTTCATCCAGCGCGGCGTCGACATGCTCGTCAATCTCGGCGACACCATCGACCGGCTCGAAGACGACCCCAACGACCCGGCCGATTACCTGACGGCTGCGACCGAAATAATCCAACGCTTCGACGGCGACCGCCACGCCCTCCTGGGCAACCACGACGTCGCCTGCCTGACCAAGGACGACCTGCTCGCCTGCGCCGGCCGCCAGCGGCCCGCCTATTACAGCTTCGACAAGGCGGGCATTCACTTTGTCGTCCTGGACAGCAACCACTTCCGCGACGGCTCGGACCACGGCCCCGGCCACATGCCCGACGACTGGGCCGACACCTGGCTGGGGGAGCGACAACTGGCGTGGCTGGCCGACGACCTCGCCGCCGCCGGCGACAGGCCGACGATCATCTTCTGCCACGCCAACCTCGACTACCGCGAAATCGACGGCCGGCGCGACCCGCACGTCGTCTGCGACCACGCCGCCGCACGAACAATCCTCGAATCAGCCGGCAACATCCGCGCCATCTTCCAAGGCCATTGTCACCCCGGCCACCTCCAGACCATCGCCGGCATCCCCACCATCACCCTCCGCGCCATGTGCGAAGGCCCCGGCCTCGAAAACAACGCCTACGCCATCGCCCACGTCAGCACCGACGGGTCGATCACCATCGAGAGCTTCGGCCAACAACGCACGATTGAGATCCCCCATTGAAACGCACGCTTCTGCAAGCAGAAGCGTGGCACCCCACATTAAGCGTCCCCATATTAATCCACTTCCACACGGCGCTGCGAAAGGTCCGTGCCGGTTTGCCGCTACGGGGACTCCCCTTCCAGTGTTCGGACAAGATCTCGAAGCTGCTCGGCCAGCGGTGGCGCCTGCGTTTGGATCGTCTCCCAAAGGATTTCGGGAGATACTTTGAAGTATTGATGGGTGATCACATTTCGCATGTCCGTGATCACGCGCCAGGGGATGTCGGGCCAGCGCGACTGGATCCCGTCGGGCACAGCCGAGGCGGCTTCCCCCAAGACACTGAAGTTCATGATCACCGCGTCAAGCGTCTTGGCGTCGGCCTGGAGTTGGTCGGAGGTCATTCCCGCCGTGTACCGAAGGATTTTCTCCACGGCCTCCAGCATGTCATCCAGCCGGGCAAGGGGTGATCTAGGCGACACGGACGGCCTCCTCCAGCACCTGTTCGCGAATGCGGTCTTTCAGCGAGTCCGGCGTGCCCAGATCGACGCTACAGCCGAGAATCTCTTCAAGCCGGCGCTTGAGGCGCACGAAATCGAACAGGCCAATCGGTCTGCTGAACTCTACCAGGAGGTCAACATCGCTCGTGTTGGCGGCCTCGTCCCGGGCGACTGAGCCGAACACCGACAGCGACGCGACGTGGAACCGATCGAGGTCTTCACGGGCGTCTTTGAGCTTATCCAGAACGTCCTGACGTTTCATGGCTGCACCGTTAGCAAGGGCGTGCGTTCATCTGTCAGTCTAGCTTTCCGCCGCCCCTTGGGCAAGGATTTGCCAGCTTACAGATCGCCCTTGAGCTTGCGGAGGAGTTCGAGGGCTTGCATGGGGGTTAGGTTGTCGAGGTCGGCGGCGCGGAGTTCGCGGGCGACGTGGGCGGGCTTGTCGGCGAAGAGTTTCATTTGCTCGGCGGCGGCGGTGGCGCGGCGGGCGAGTTCGGGCATGTCCAGGCCCTCGGCCAGGTGGGCCTGCAATTGCGGCAGGATCGTCCGGGCGCGGTCGATGACGTCCTTGGGCACGCCCGCCAGGCGAGCGACGTGGACGCCGTAGCTCTGGTCGCAGCCGCCGGGGACGATCTTATGGAGGAAGATCACCTCGTCGGCCCATTCCCGCACGGCGACGTTGTAGTTCCGCGTGCCGTCCAGGAGGCTCTCCAGCTCGGTCAGCTCGTGGTAGTGGGTGGCGAACAGGGCGCGGCATTTGACGCGCAGGGCGAGGTGTTCGCTGATCGCCCACGCCAGCGCGAGCCCGTCGTAGGTGCTCGTGCCGCGGCCGACCTCGTCGAGGATCACCAGCGAGCGGGCGGTGGCGTTGTTGAGGATGTTGGCGGTCTCGACCATCTCGAGCATGAACGTGCTCAGCCCGCGGGTCAGTTCGTCGGCGGCCCCCACGCGGGTGAAGATCCGGTCGGCCAGGCCGATGGTCGCGGACTCGGCCGGGATAAAGCTGCCCGTCTGGGCCAGCAGCACCAGCAGGGCGACCTGGCGGATGTAGGTGCTCTTGCCGGCCATGTTCGGCCCGGTGATCAGCAGCAGGCGGTTGTCGTCAGCATCCATCGTCACGTCGTTGGGGACAAACTGCTCGGCCAGTTGCTGGGCTAGGACCGGATGCTTTCCCGCGATGATGCTGAGGACGTTATCCTGTGTGATCGTCGGGCGGATGTAGCCGCGGTCGATCGCCAGGGTCGCCAGGGCCGCTAGCACGTCCAGCGTCGCTGTCGCCTCGGCCGCGGCCTGCAGGGGAGCGAGGAACTCGGCCACCTCAACGCGGACGCGCTCGAACAGCGTCGCCTCGATGCTCTTGGCCCGCTCACCGGCCGTGAGGACCTCGCTCTCGTAGCGCTTCAGCTCGTCGGTGATGTATCGCTCGGCGTTCTTGAGCGTCTGCTTGCGGACGTAGTCGGCCGGCGCCTTGTGGCTATGAACGTTGGTAATCTCGATGTAGTACCCAAAGACCTTGTTGAAGCCGACCTTCAGGTTCGTGATGCCGGTCCGCCGGACCTGGTCGGCCTGGTACTTGGCAAGCCAACTCTCCCCGTCCGTGCCGATGCGGCGCAGGCGGTCGAGCTGGTCGTCATACCCGTCGGCAATCACGCGGCCCTCCCGCAGCGTGTTGGGGCAATCCGCATCGATGGCCCCGGCGATCAGCTCGGCCGGCGCCTCCAGCCCCGTCAGCGCGGGGGCGAGCTGTGCGGTCAACTCGGCGCTGCAGCCGTCGATGGCGGCTGTCAGTTGCGGCAGGAGCTTCAGCGTCTGGCCCAGGGCGAGCAGTTCGCGCGGGCGGACCCGGCCGAGGGCGACGTTGCTTGCGATCCGATCGATCTGCGAGGTCTCGCCCAGCAGGTCGCGGATCTCCCTGAGGCGCCGCCGATCCTGCGTGAGTTCCTCGACCGCGTCCTGGCGGGCGACGATGGCGCTGTAGCCGGTCAGCGGGAAGGTCAGCCACCGCCCCAGCAGCCTGGCGCCCGTGCCGGTGCAGGTCTCGTCGATGCAGGCCAGCAGGCTGCCCGATCGCTGGTTGGTCCGCAGCGTGCGGTGGACCTCGAGGCATCGCAGCGTGTTGCCGTCGATGGCCATGTAGTCCGACCGCTCGAATTTTTTCAACTGTCGAATGTGCCCCATGGCGGATTTCTGCGTCTCGCGCAGATACTCGATGATCGCCCCGGCCGCCGAGATGGACTCGTCCCAGTCGGGGAACCCGAAACCCTCCAACGTGGTGGTTTGGAAGTGGTCGTTCAGCACCTTGGAGGCGCCGTGGGCGTCGAAGGCCCAGGGTGCTCGGGAGGTAACGGCGGTGTCCAGCACTGAGCGGAGATTATCCCGCCAGGGCGGTTCATCGAACCTGCTGCCCTCCGGTAAGATCACCTCAGCCGGCCGCACGCGGATCAACTCATCGGTCACGTGGTCGGCCGGTACGCACATCGCCCAAAATGCCCCGCTTGACAGCTCCACCCACGCGATACCGGCGG
>LAZR01000707.1_pt1 | contig 23720 bp, 26 predicted proteins | sample 329461 | NCBI WGS metagenome assembly LAZR01 (sample SAMN03002196, study PRJNA259156) | marine sediment metagenome | biome: sea floor; feature: Hydrothermal impacted sediments; material: marine sediment; isolation source: Loki non-amplified sample from Loki's castle hydrothermal vent sediment ...
CCATCATTGTCCTTACGGTGGATCTGTAACCCCTTGATTTGTTCCATAGAGGTAATACCAAGATCGTCTATTACATGGTTTCCGAACTCATCCACGGATTCGAACTTGACCCTGATACCGCGACCACTGTAATATTTGTAGCTTCTATGGCCCGGGTCATCACAACGCCGCTTCATGTTATTGAACATTTCGCCCAGACAGCCTTTAAGTGTGGCCACGTATTCTTTCATATATTGACGACGAACCTCACGCCCTCGATCTGTTGCTTGATATTTTTTCATCGCCCGACGATGTGTTTCTCGACCCTTGACCGTACCCCGGTATTCTTTAACTCGTTGTGAGAGCTTCTCTCGGTTGGCCCTATAATATTCTTTTGTCTGTTGACGGATCTTGTCTTGGTTATTCGCGTGATATTCTTTCCGGTACTGAATCCGACACCTCTTACATTGAGCCTGTAGTCCATCCCCGGTTGACTGATCTTTAGAAAACTCATCCACGGAAAGATCAGTGCCACATTTAGGACAGTATTTGGTTGTCAGTTCAGCGGCTATCATTTGACCCCTCTATACTCTTCGAGAAGTTTCAGATATGGGTTCAAAGGAATTGGCCGACGTTTAGAAATGGGTTCGGGTGTGGGTGTGGTTATACCTTGTGTAGATCCAAAGAACATCAGTGTGGATACGTCCTGTTTTCGCACGTCCTCTGGATATGCCCGGCTGTTACCGTCCTGTTTTGCTCGTGCTACCAAGTTGTCCTCTGTTCTGCCCCCGCAGTTAGTGTTTTTGATGTCCGCCCCTACATTTATACTATCGCTGTTCAGCCGATATTTTCAAATGATTTCTGGAAGAACTTTGAAAGTTTTTTACTCGGGTATATAAGTCCTTTATAATACAATGGTTACAGAAATAAAAATATTTAAGAATATTTTCCCATAGCATCAATTAGTATTGGTAGATGCAGGGATCTAATCCCCATAATCATTATAATTCTTATAATCCTTATAATCGTTACAGTCATTACAATCATTATACCTGTCGTAACCTCTTATGCAATAAGGGCCTATGAGTTCCCTGATATATAAAACGTACAAAACGTACAGAGTACCAACAGAATTGTTGCTAACAGGATTGTTTATTATGCGGCGAGGTTTTAAAAAGGAGATAAACCCTTACCACAAAAGAACTTATGAAGACTCGAAAACACTTTAAGGTCTTAGATTGGCTCTGAGGCGTTCGTGGATTTAACGAGGAGTATAAACCTTTTACACATAAGGGTTTACATTAATATGCTTGTTGCCTGTTTGTGGCCGGGGGTACATCGACCCCGATTCTACCCGGATCGTCGATCCTCGTGTGACTGAGACCCCGCTACGGAGCTGTGGGGGTTTTGTAATCCAGTATGCCACCGTCATTTCCTTATCACTCTCATACTATATAGAGATTTGCTTATCTTTGGGCGTAGCCAAGACACGCCGCGAGGATTAGAGCCAGCACGAACAAAGGCAATCCCCAGTATTCCGCCAACCATTCTATAAATATATCTCCGGCACCCACCTGATTTTGTTCCAACCCTGAGACATACTCTGTTGTCACATCGGTTTCTGACTGGTCCTTACAGGGTACAACTGGTTTAGTTGATACGCCTCCGTCTTTACGACCGGGTTTATATTCTACTCCGGCATTTTTGGCATGGAGTATATCTACTATACAACTACCTATTTCTTGTTTAGTTTTTTTCTTTTTCATATTATATTCCCCCTAACACAATGCCACGTAACACAACACGGCCAACTGCAAGATCCGCTGCCAATTTTTATTCACTTTAATCACAACTGTTATCCCAATAAGTATTATAGTATCCCTGATTACTGTGACCGTCATAATAACCATTATAGTAATTTCTGTGGCTATTATGATAACCTGAGCCATAATCGTAGTAGTTCCGATCCCTGTAATCCCGACTGTAGCGGTTTCCGTACTGGGTTGATGTCCCGGTCGATGTTTCCGGCGTGGGTGTTGGCAGATAAACCACTATCGGGGGAGCGGGGACATCCCAAAGGCTCGATGAAAATGTCCGATCCACTGATTCACTTATTCGGTCATACGCCTCAGACATCGACTCTACTCGGGGTTGAACTTCAACCCGAATTATTGGATTTTGCTCAGACATCCTTGCTTGTTCACCGACCCACGAGAGCTCCGAGGTTGAGTCCCGGGCCATAACTTCGTCGTACGCTGTGTCCCAATCAGCCTCGGGCGAAGATACCGGTCCTGAAGGACGACGGTGTCCACGGGGCATATACGGGATCGAACTATTCTGATCCGCGATCCATAACAATACCCCGATGATAAGACAGGTTGCTATTGTGGTAATAATTACAGTCTTTAACGTTTTTGTATCCATGGTATTGTTGGCCTTTCATTGTGGTCGCTGTATTAATTTTATTCTTGTGCCGAACCTTCACTTTGCATTTCTCTGTACTAATACCCAGTTTATCTTTTTATTTATCATCAGTTCGCCCGCCGTTGAAAAAAAGAATCCTCTATCTAATATAACGCTTTTTAGCCGGTTTTGTCTAGTTAAAAAACTGATTATCTACCAATAAAACACAAATATCACAAGTTTTTAATTCCGTTGCCGGCATAATCCTTATAGCCGGTACAATCGATATGCCGTAACTGGTAGTATTGACTCGATATTTTTTTACCAGATATGGGTTTTTCTCTTGATTATATGCCGCAAATATGATATAGTTAAATAGACCTTGATGATATTATGGCGGTATACTTATGGTCAATGCTGGTTGAAAATTGCAATACCCGATACCCGATCCGCCGATACCCAATACCCGGTTTCTATAAGTCCTTACTCTGTAAACCTTTACCTCATAAATTTTTATGGCCCTGATTCTGTCCCGCTTATTTTATCCTACCTTATGTCATATCCCGTCCCTGCAAATCAATAACCCGCCATGAAGTTGTTTAGAATATTTTCGTGCCCCGCATTCGCTTTGACTTTGCCCATCCCATAATTCTGCATACGAAATATAGGGGTCCCAGAACCCGAACCCCCCCGGGTATGACCCCCTCATTATTCGGACTCCGCACCTCAATACCTCTTTCTAGGTCAGGCCCGTCTGCATAATAATAAAAAATAAAATATAAAAAGGGTATATCTACTTATGGGTATAAATTGCGGCGGATACACCCCCGGGAAAAATAAAATAATTTTTTGAAAAAATAAAATAATCCACTTGAGTCAGACCCCCTAACTGGCGATGATAAGGTAGAGATATAAATAAATCGAAAGGGGTACGATGCCGGATATGAAAATATGTAATGGGCCTTGCAATCGAGAACTTCCGCTCAGTGAGTTCTACCGGAAACCAACAGCAAAAGATGGCTATGGGGGTAAATGTAAGGGATGCTTGAAAAAATACTACCAGACGAATCGAGATAAGATCTTACAACGGAATAAAAAATACTATAGACGACCAGAAATAGCAGCACAACATGAGGAGTACTACCAGAAAAACCGCGATAGGTATATACGACGAAGTAAAGAGCATTATGCCACACTCAAAGGCCGTCTACGGTTCATATTCCACTGTATGAATGGTCGGTGTAATAATCCAGATCATAAATTCTATAAATACTATGGCGGAAGAGGCATTCTCAATAAGTTTAAAACCCTTAATGAGTTCTGGGATCACGTGATAAATGATCTTGGTATTGCCTCAGTCGATCAGATTCAGGGGTTGCAGATAGATCGGATCGACAACGACGGTCATTATGAGAAAGGCAACATCCGATTTGTAACCGCCAAAGTGAATATAGGCAATAGGGGATCTTATCGTAAACAACCATAAATAAAAATAAAAAATATTTCTTAGGTCCGGTAATTGATTTGCACTGGACCCTATATTACGCGATGATATTATTGGAGTCGGTCGTATACTCAACACACCGATAACCTCGGCTGCGATTCCCTATGGTCGGCGCTACTAATTAGCAATCATATTAATATGGAGGTACCATGCCAAGTTATGGGAGGACACTTATCAAAAGACCGCTGGAAGAACTATTCAAAAGGATGCAGACCTTATCATCGGACGAACACAATCTCGATGCCCTTGTCCTCGCAAACGAAATCAGAGTAAACTATACCGTGACCGAGATAGCCATGGAGCTAAATATCAGCGAGGCCCGAGTCAAGCGGTTAATGAAGCAGTCTTCCGCAACCGGACATGGATCGCGGCGTGTTCGACGGGTGTGAGAAACTCGATGTTACCAACCTCATAGTGTCCATCATTGTCCTTACGGTGGATCTGTAACCCCTTGATTTGTTCCATAGAGGTAATACCAAGATCGTCTATTACATGGTTTCCGAACTCATCCACAGACTCGAAGCGATTCTCAATACCTCTGCCCCCGTAGTTCTTATAACACCTGCCCTTGGGATTATTGCACCGAGTATTCAGGTTGTGGAATATACGGCATAAGTGACCTTTAAACGTGGCCCGGTATTCCTTTTGCCGTTGGGCATATTCTTCCTGATGAGCCGCATTGTATTTCTTACTATATTGCAAGGCCTCTTTTCGGTGGCTCTTTCGATATTTTCTAACCGCCTGACGACCTACCTCACGGCCCTTTTCCGTAGCTTGATACTTTTTTTTCTGGCATAAAAGCCTATCCCGGTTGTTCCTATAATATTTCCTCTGATGCTCCCTATTACGTTCTGTCTTGGCCTCCTGACTGCGGCACTTCTTACAATGGCCCTGTAGATCATCTTTCCTAGAATGATCTTTACCGAACTCATCCACAGGTAAATTAGTCTCGCATTTCGGACAATGTTTTGTCTGCATTAGTAAGCCCACCCTTTCATGTGCATTGTGTTTCGTACATATCTCCATACATACTATCGCTATCCCCGAGGATATTGCAAATCAATTCCCCTGAATATATTATTTTTATGGTTCGGTCCGGCCAACCCATATAATCGTTACAACCATTATAACCTGCGTAATCCCTATAATCAATATGGGTGTGTATTAGAGGTGTACGATCAAGTATTAATTTGATATCAATCTGGTCCCGGAACTCCCAGACCGACGGACGCTAAATCTTTATACACACTACACTTATGGCATATTAGTACCAATTGGGCCACGAATAGACCACCTACGGGCACTACTTATGGACCACGTAAGTCTAGGTACATAAAGGACTTATAGAAGATTGGGCCATAGAAGTAGTTTTGCTTATGGACCATCATAAGTCCTTATTATTACTATACTTATATCTCTTTTTACCCTTTTGGTCCATAGTAGTAGTAGTAAGTTAGTTTATATAGAGAGAAATATAATATGGGAATCTACACAGACACTATACAATATAATACTATACATGCTACATGGAAGAACGAGTTTATTAGCGTGGACCAAACCAAAAAATGATCATAAGTCTTTACTACATAAGGAGTTGTGTAGGCCATAAGACAGAATACTCAGGAAATGGCCCCTATAAGTCCTTACCTATAAAGGGTTTATGAGAGGCTAGGTATAATTTCTTATGGACCAACCCGGACCAAAACCTTCAAACTTACGTAGCTATGCTTAGGCCAAGGCTTCAGGGTAGAGTAGTAGTGTGGGGATGATACTGAAATCAGGGCATCGGGTTATGTAATAAATTACAACATCCTTCTGACGTATCTCGGATCACCCTGACCAAAATCAGTGTCAGTCAGTATAAATTTGGACCGATCCCCGCACTGCACTGAAAATACTCTGGCCCGGGCTTAACTGGATTTAGCTAATCCTGATAAAACACCAAGGGATATATAAGGTACACTTGCTTAGGCCACGGAGGTTGGATCTTCAGGGGACGCTGGGTATTAATTACTTATGGATAACAGGGAATAGATCGGCATAATGTTGGGGATCTTTACTTGGGCAGCGGTTCCGGCTCGTTGCTGACGGCGGTGCGATTTTAAAATTACACTTGAAATATGCACGATATGCATTACACTATTCGAGGGTTGTGCCGGCACTGTGAATATTTTAGCAACTGTCGGAAAGTGACAGTTAGGGTATTAAGTGCCGGGGGGAAACCGATTATTCATATCGTAAACCCACAAACAGAGTACCGCAAATATTATGGTAAATGGTACTATCTCACTCATTTTATTCCCCTAATTTGACCGCCCATAGGCACACTGAATCATGACAGGATGACCCGATGTACCCGATGGACGGCATATTTTAGTTTAGGTATAAATACTACTCAAGATACCAACAGTTTTGTTGGCAACGGATCTGTTGGTAGAAGTAGATAATCCCACTATATAGTACCTCTTCGTACCGCGTCCAAAAAGTTCCTAACCCATACTTTTCTAACGAAGTACTTCCCATCTGTAAGGGTACTGAATTTTAGGTACACCCGTTTATCATTATTCCCGGCCAGACCTAAATGAATCCAATTATATACATTACGCCATTTACGTCGGACGCCGATAAGTTTATAGATATAGTCCATGACCCCGGATGCAGGCATCCAATCATGGCTCTCATTCTTCCTAACAAATTTGATTCCCCTAGCGGTGACCGCATCTTCGATACGAAGCATTCGCCGCTCAAATTTATCGAGCTGTTCTGGAATAGATAGAGGTCGTTTACTCATTATACTGCCCCGCTTTCTTTGGTTTTTGTGGCCCGGTATGAACCGCCGTATGCTCAGTTGGTATTAGGAACTTGATATTCCCAATCTCATAATGTTTATTGTTATCAATTCGATGTATATACAAGCCCTTGATTTGGTCGATATCGGTAATCCCCAGTTCATTTGTTACGTGGTTTATGAAATCCTCAGAAGACCCAAATTTATTTTCAATGCCGCGAGCACCATAATTCTTAAAGGATCTGCAATTGGGGTTATTACACCGCTGGTTCATACCCCCGAATATGTGTCCAAGGTGGCCCCTAAGTGTAGCCCGATAATTCTTCACCGAGAGGCGACGTACTTTACGACTTTCGGGTGTGGGTTGGCGTTTTCTACTTCGCTGTAAGCATTTCTCCCGGTTTTTTTCGTAGTATTTCTTATCCCTCCGACGATGTCCTTCTCGACCTTTTTCTGTGGCCAGAGATTTCCTATTCGCCTGATGTATTACTTCTCGGCCATGTTCTGTCGCTCGGTATTCTTTGCGTTGTTGCCTTTTACACCCCCGACATTGCCGAGCCAGTCCATCTTTGGCTGACAGATCTTCGCCGAACCCACTCAACGGGAGATCCCTCTGGCATCCCCCACAATATTTAGTTGTCTCTGTTTCCATTTTCATTCCTTAGCCCGCCCCCCGAATTAAATTCTGCCATCCAAGAGGTCCAACAGGAGGGTACCGGGCCGGATCAGGAAACCCAGTACCTCCCGCGGACAATATAGTTTAGTTAGAGATATAGCCTTTTTGCTGTTTCTTTGATCTGTAGCCCAGTATAGGCCCGTACACGTTCGCCACCTATGTATGGTCGGGCGTGACCTATAGATGATGGTAACCTTTGTCCGAAGCGTGTATTTGTTCCGGGATTTTGGCCCCCCTCATTGCACCAACCTTTCCAAATACTGAATAATATATGCTTGGGAATAATATCATCATTCGCACCAGAAATAACACAACACTCCGACATAAATCCTAACACGGGGTTTGTGACATCGCGGAATAGTTCGAACTCTTTTTCTGAGGACTCAGGGACCGTAAATTTATCATGCTCTCTTAATCTCCGCAAACCTTCTAAGGCCCATGGTATTAATTTATGGGCCGATTTTGCCATTTGATTTTTCAATCTGGGATCTACGCGGTCAGCGTAACAGTTTGGATAAGATAAGATATTTAAACGAGATTCCAATGCCCCGGCACTGTCTGAAATTTCAGGCATAAGGTTAACCGCCATAGTAAATTTACAAGTTAGTTGGACACCGCTTCGGACCTTTTTAAATTTAGCATTAACATCGACTACATCACCACCGATTACTTGTAATAATTTTTCTAAGGCTCGATTAGTGTTACCTCGTGACCCCTCTTTATTCGTGTCTGGTAAGAAAGCCGCTGCTTTTCCTACTAATGGGGCGTACCCAAAATCGGTAGCTAACATCGCTAGATCTGTCGATGTTATTTGTTTAGTCCCGAGCATTGTTTCTAGGATTTTGAGTGTCGTCCCTTTCCCCGATCTTTTCTTCCCCCGGAGCAACAGCATTTTTTCATACCGCGTATTAGAGGATAGGTGGTACCCGAACCATTCTTGGAGTAGATCAATACAATCCTGTTGATTATTAAAAAGCCTCTGGAAGTAATCTAAAATATCGTCAGCTTTAGATGATGGATCGAAGTCGTAAGGGATTGCATTCAAGCAGAAGTATCGAGGATTAGGTTCTAAGAAGTATTGTTCCCCTTTAAAATATTTTTTGAGGTCGATGATTCCGTTCCGGAACACCAGACATTCTTGTGGGTTCGGACCTTTATGCCCGTCTAGCCATTGTGGGGGTTCCCCAGTAATAGCCGTCCACGAACTAAAAGCATCTATCACATATGAAACCATACGACTGTCAGGCCGGAACTGTGGATAAATAATTTCACCTTTAGCCGCTACCTTTTTATAGGTTTTATCTCTGAGGTAAGCATATATTTGTCCTCTCAAAGTGTCGTCATCCACTTCTACATAACGCCCCTCTTTGAAGAACCATCGTGTTTTGTTGAGGTTGCGGAGAGTTAGGGTTTTACCATGGGAATATTGGTCAGCCAAAAATGCTTCCGCAATAGTCATAGGACTATCATCCTCTAAAACATCTGTGGGAGTTGTGTCATTCCCGTGTTCTTTAATATATGCGAGTAATGACTCGTGTGTGAGCCCACCCCGCTGAAACCATTTACGTAGATCTTTGATCCCTTCGGGTGGTAATAGTCTCTGGGTTAAAGAACAGCTAGATCGGAGAGTATGAAATGTTTGTTCCATTCCTGTAACCCCTACACCACCATCGTTCTCACCGATCACTACTACCTCCCGGCCTTGTGTTAATTCGGCGAGGGATTTTATTTTGGCTGTCGCGGAGGGTTTACCGATTGCTGTGAACCCCAAATCAAAGGCCGTTGCTACGTCTGTGAATCCTTCGACCACTAGGATGGAGGAGTCGAAGGACTTAAACACCGCTTGATTATTTTTATCAATACGTCCGGTTTCTTTTCGGATGTGTAACCACCCACCCCCGGTTTCTTTTTCGGCCCCCTCGGAGATGAATCCACAAATAACCGCGGATGGATCATATGGGTTTTCGGCTGAGACCAAGCAATAATGGTTTCCTTTACAGATTGGACAATCAAAGTCCGTTCCATCTGTGTGGCACCAGTTATGTTTACCGGGAGCGTATTTCTTTTCTCCTATTTCATATTCCGGGTTTAAGATGTAGGTTAATCCACGTTTAGAACCCTTGGCCATTATTTTTTTACCAGAGGAAAATCGTTCCACCAGTCCTATGATCTCCCCGGTTTCGTCACGTTCTGGGGAAATCCATGATTGGTGTATCGGATTGAATCCAATACCGATTGCTGTTAGGGCTTTTGTTGAGACCCCCAAATCCTCGGCGAGTTCGACCAACATTGCAGGGTATACGTTTCTAGTATACTGTTCGAATTGTTCGGCGAAAGTAAAATCCGCCGAAGGTGTATCTTGTCCACTACTCATTTTTCTGATCCTTAAAAATTAGTTAGCTACTAACTGTTTCCCCCTGTATTTCTGTACTATTATATATTCCAGACCTTTAAAATCCCTAATTAAAAAAGCCCTATTCCATATCTATATATCGGGTATCAGTCGGTTTATTCAAATCAAATCCTCCCGGACTATCGTGGTTATCGGGCTAGAAATCCCTAACCCCTTTATGTGGTATAGTTTACTGCTCGAATTTTTTTTTATTTATTTCCATCATTCCAATCCGAGCCTCAATCGACGCTCAAATGTTTTGCGTAACTTAGAGGCATTAAAAGTGTGCTTTCTATGGAGTTCGGTCATGCCGCTTTGGAACTCTGCGTCAGTTATATAAGCAATTTCCAACGCCCGTTTGTCCCTTTCATATTCTTGGCTGGCCGCCTCCATTTCGGCGTTGAAGTTCTGTGTAATCCGTTGTATCAATTTGCCTTCCGGAGTAGTTGGATTAACCTTTTCAAAAGCATCATCCCATAATTTATCTTCTGTCTTGTCTTTACCGAACATAGCGTCATACCCCCACTTTCAAATTACCTCGGTAGTTTCCGTGTTCGCGGGGCCGTACGTTTTTGCAATCTACGCTTTCGACCAACCGGAGCCGTGGCTTCCTCACCTTGACTCAACGTCCATTCGGAATATATTAGTCTTCGATAATCATCGGTCTCATTCTGTGCGAGGTCGTATACTCCCTCTACTGTTCTTATAGCTTGGGCAGGAATACGTCCTGTGAGAGCACCAGTGGCTTTGACGCCGTGTTTGACAACATTACCAATGTCTCCCCGGAATCCAGCCGTTATAGTTTTTTCCAGTTCCGATGGCCCTATTTCAACGATTGTACTTCCAGTAAATCCTCGGACTGCGTTATTAATTATTCGCCCAACTAAGAATGGGGTTCCAAGTGGATACAGGGCTAAGTCCGCGACAACATCTTTCCAGTCCTCCGGGGGTCCGCCGCGTCCTATCATACCAAATAATAGGGCGGGTATCACGTATGAGAATGTGGCACGATACATCGCAATTTTTTTACTTATCTTCCCGGCTTTTAAACTCCCGGCTATATCGTGGGTCCAAAAATTATAATTCTGATTCATTTGGTTTTGGAACGTTGAAAGTATTTTTTCTAGCGGCCCACCTCGGAAGAAATCGGGAAGATCCCGGGCGTTACCCATCGGCTGAGTTTTGCTTATGCCGTCGTCTGCGAAGGCTACAGCCGCCTCTTCTGACATATGCCGGTCTAAAGCCACATCATATAGAGACCTCCATGCGAGAACGGTGGTGTGTCTATCCATCCATCGAATCCAACCCATGGCTTTTTGGGAATAAACTTTCTTCCCCATAATACGTTTTCGCATTGCCGGAAGATCATTGAGCATATAAGCTATTCTATCGAAAATACGAGCTCTCATCATAATAGATTTACTCATAACTTCATTTTCCATTGGCCGAACGTTACCCCAATCCATTGCACTTTTTGGTATGTTCGACAGTACATGTTTCATCATCAGGGGATCAATCGCTATCGCGTTCCCTAATGAAAGTACTTGTCGCATCACAGAAGGTATATTGTAACCAATCGCATAGACTATCGCATTACGACGAAGACCTGTAAGCATTTTACCAGTCCAACTACTAACCTCTGAGGATTGTCCTTTTGTGGTATCCTTCATCCATTTGTGGAGGATCTTCACGCCATACCCATTGGTAGCTTTATTGAGTGTATGGCGGTAATCCCTATTGTTTAAAAGATTCTGGACTTCGTTTACCGCGGGGGCCATATTAATAAATCGCTCTACACGAGCATTATTATAAAGGTATGACTGAAAGAAATCTGTCTCGACGGAGCCAGTGGCCGTAGGTACACGCTCTTGGGTCTCCGAAATCTCTATAGGGGTTTTGGAGATACCCGCTTGGTTTTCTAATTCGGTGAGGAAATCAAATTGTAGATCGAGGTCTTTACTTTCCCTCGGAGTATATAATGGGAAATAGTTATCCGCCGGAGTTAGTTTTCGCCCCAACGCAATAATAGCAGCTTGATTCGCCCGGGGATATTGTTCTCGCATTTGTTCGAGTGCCCAATCTCCGAGTTGTTTTTCTTCCTCGGTAACAGAATCCAATATTGCTTTCAATGCTTCTTCTGAATTACCAAAAGAACCGAGGTTACCGCGTTTAAGACGACGCAGACCATCTTTGTTTTGTGCAAGAACATAGTAACCGATACGGTCTGCCGGAGATAACGAGATCTTATCCTTAAACTGTGGATCAGTAACGGGAGTTTGCTTCCCAGTCAGCAATTGTTTCATCACTTTAGGCCCAAAAGTCTGTTGCATGAACTCTTGAAGATCACCGAGACGTTGATTAATAGCGTTGTCGGCTTGCATAGAAGCTTGGTTCATCGGTAAGAAAATACGATTCCAGTTTGGCCCTTTCTCGTGACCATCTAACCACTCAAGCATACGTGCTACACGGATCTGACCAAGATGCCACCCGGTCACTTGGCGTTTAGTTTTCTGCCAATACTTTTTCAGTAACTTATTTTCTTTTTTCCCCTGTATTTCCTCTTTAGGAGTTTCGATTTTTTGTGTTTCGCGAATCGTTTCGGTCATTTCTTCGACGGCCACCTGAACTTTACCAAGAAAAGCTAATTCTTCCATGCTAAATATCTTAGAATTAACGTCACCGGTTACATTATTTTTAAACTGTACCGTTGCCATTCCACGTTTTGCATTAACTTGGATAACCTCACCCACAACCTCATGACCTTTGGCATCCCTATAACCTTTGGGGGTAACTCTATCCCCTTCGCGGAACGTGGGCTGATGTTTTTCCATGGCATCGATTAATTTCTTCGCTTCACCATATGTTAAATTCCTACGAGAAGTCTTGCCAGTTGTGCCTTTGGCTAATCGACGGAATGCAGGTTTAACTTTTCCTTTTTTATCTATAAGCCCGAGCCGTTTCCCTAATATAGTAATTCGTGCTTTTTGCCCATTCGTCGACCTATCATATTTTAAGGCCCCCTTCGGACCGGAGTTCAATTTCTTGAGAAGCCTTACGGCCTTCCTATCTGCGTTCTTATCATAGGTATCAAAATGTTCAATAATACGCCCGGTCTCTTTATCCTGAATCTGTAAACCGGATTGAGTTTCCACCAGAGTATATGGTGCCCTCGATGGGGTTGTGCCCTCTTCGGTTTGCTGTATTGGTCCCGGAATATCTTCTGTACTCTGAGCTTCCTCAAGAGCTTTCTTATCTCCACGTCTCGCAATATCCATTATAGTTTCGCTGGAAACACTAGATGTAATCGGAGCGATAGGATGTTCGGTCCCTTCTGGATCTGCGGGAGCTACAGATATGTTTTCATATCCCGGATGCTTCCTCAGAGTCTTCACTGCGTCCTCGAAGTAGCTTATATGGCCCTTATCGATCTTCGCAATTTCGGTTTGGATCTTGAGGATCTTTTTTAATTTGTCTCTTGAGGGGGACTCAAGAAACGAGTCTGCCAAAACACTGAACTTATCTAACAGCGGTAGTATCTTGTTACCCTCTACTAAAGTATTAGGATTCTTCAGAGTATGCTCCGCCACCAGATCCATTTGTTTTCTTATTTTACTGAGGGCAACTTCGACACCGGCTCGTGTCCGATTCGCTTGTCTTTTAAACTTAGGGTTCGTACCCATTTCGAGAAGATTATCTAACCCACCTTGAATCCCCGTCATCCTTTGAATAATCTGAGGCATATACCCTTTTTCCAAGATCGTTATATCCCGAGCCAATTCTTCCGGAGAAGAATCTTTACCTACTGGACGACGAGGAGTATCGGGGACTTCCATCGAAACCCCAGCACGCGGCCCAACACCGGCTCTACGAACAACTCCCCCAAATCCCGCACTCGCGGGGCCACCCATAAGAAAACCGGCAGTCACATTATCAAGCCAGTTGTCAAAGACATGGGCGATACCTTCTTTTAATGCATTAGGTATGGATTTCCAATCTTTAACATTGTATCCAAAGTTAGTGATAATATTTTCACCCATACCTTGAACCCATTCTTGGAATGATTCTTTTGAACCGCCGATCATAAAACGTCGAAGGGCAGATTTTGCAGACCCTTTTATAATACCATCTAGTGGCCCGAATGCAAGTTCAGTAGTGGCTTCCCATGCTCCGGCCAATAGGCCAAGATTTTGGGCTACGTTTTGGCTTACATCGTTATCAATAAGATCAGTGTATGTACCACTCCCGCCAAGAGTTCCCATCACAATTGCACCTACAGTTGGATTCTTTGTTATGATACCTGCCGCAATACCCGCTGCGAATGAACCTGAACTCTCGATTGCCCCGGTTAAGGCCCGAGTAACAGGAGCGTGTTTCCATCCTTCCATACCAGCCGCCTGAATTTCTCTATATTCTTTACTGGCGGCATCTATGCCAGTATTTGCCATATCAACCCAACCTTGTGAAACTGTCTCCCCAACTCGCCGCACAAATCCTCTTGCGGCTTCTTCCATTCGGCTATGCCATTCAGGTTGAATTTTTTTCCATAGCTTGGGATATCCTGCAAGGGTAGATATAGTCCAACTCTTCTCTGCCCTAAAATTAGCCATATACTGCATGACGTCGCCGACACTTTTTGCAAGATACTGGGGCATACGGAGGGCCGCTTTACCTATTTCTTTCGCGCTCTCGCCCGCGGTAAGTTCCGGTAGTGCTCTACGGGGTTGTACTTCTCCCATCACTACATCGAGCACTTGGTCCCACCCCCCATCATCTTTTTCAAGCCCAAGTTCAGATTCAGGTTTAGATTCAGGGGACTGTCCCCCCTCTATCACCATGTCAATCACTTGATCCCAGTTTTGCTCCGGCATTATACCATCACCACTTTCATTCTGTTTTATTTTTTGTTATTATAATAAGTGTTATTAACCTAAACCTAATTGAAGCCGGCGATCAAAATCCCGACGCAATCCAAATGCATTCAACGAATGTTTTTCATGAAGCTGGACCATTCTGTCTTGGAATTCTTCATCGGGCATATATGCTACCTCTAATGCAAGCTTATCAGTTTCATATTCTTCGCTGGCAATCTTCATTGTAGCATTAAAGTTCTGTGTGATCCGTAGGGCTGTGGCATCGACTGCCTTGAAAGCTAGATTCCATTTCAGTTCTTCCTCTGCATTATTGTCAATGTTATCCATATTATTCTATCCCTCCAAAAATTTGTATGGCAAGTTCTTTAATACGTTCTCTACTGGCACCCTCTCCAAGTTGAGCCACGGCCTGTTGAACAGCTTTTTCCTGCGTCATCTTATAGCCCGGAGTTTCAAGCCGTTCACGTTCTCTACCATCAGGTTCAGCCTCCCCTAATGGAATAACATTCCGTTTCCCCCCAACACCCGGAGTCTGTTGTACGCGAGGACCCATTGCCATCGCCCGGGATAACTGATTCACTTTACGCTGTTGCGGATTCATCTGGGTTAAAAGGGAATATTCATACTGATCGAACTCTGTTATTGTCTGTTTAACAGCTTCAATCTGTTGGACTTCAAGCTCTGTTGCTTCTCTGCCCCAGCGAGAAACCTCTCCTCTTTTTCTACCTTTTGTGTGAACCGCTTCAACCTGACGCCACTTCCCCTTACGGAAATCCCATTGATCGTTCATCTGCACTAATCGTTCCCGTTCTTGGATAAGGTTACGATGCTCGGCCCAATAATCAGGCTTCTTTCGCTGAGGCACATCATAACCAGAAATTTCATATTGTTCTTGCTTTGCCTGTTCAGGGGTTATGGTCCCCGCGGCACCAAGTTTTTCATACTGCTGGATCATTGTCATTCGCTGATTCCAATCCCGCTTCATTTTGAGGGCTTTCACCGAATGTTTCCCATGGAGTACGGACATCTTATTATATTTCTGTTCCTTGGTAAGATATTGTCGACTCAACGCATTCATACCAAGTTTATATTCCTGACTAGCGGCGGCCATTTCATCGTGAAATTGCTGTTCTGCCTGTTGGGCCATCGGCCCACTAGGAGTTTCCAAGCTCATAGCTTGTACTCTATTATATTTTGGTCTCGCCATGTTATTCTTTCTCCTCTTTAGTATTGGTAAGGATTATAAAAACTAGGTTGACTCGTCGAAGGTGCAGAAGGTGCTTGAGTCTGCCATGAAGGGGTTGTCATCTTAGCCCATCTCGCCGCCGAAGCCGTTCTTTCCGCGGCCCGTAGTGCACTCTGGGCGGTCGATGCTTGTAGATTTGCCGCGTATCTCTGAGCCTCTATATTCGCTTGGGAGGTAACCATTTGCCCTATGTCACCCATACTCGCAGTCCCCGGATCGTAGCTTGCATACATTTGACCTAAAGAACCGAGTGCTCCACCAAGACGTTCCATACGGACATCCTCGCCTCGCAAACGTGCGGGCATCCCAATCTCTTCTTCATAAGTCTGTTGTAAATGCATTGGCATTGTCGTACCAGCAAGACCAGCACTTACAATATTTTGCATACCACTCGCAACGGCTCTCTTCTCCCCACGGCCTATCATCGCCTCAACACTCTTTCCGTATTCCCCACCGGGCTTAAATATATCGGCGTAACTCTGTAATGACCCTACACCAGTTTGGAACGCTGTCTCTTTTTGTGCTCGACCCGCAGTGTAGTCTTGGTACATCGTGCTCAGCCACTCTGAAATATTACTTGCCATTATAATCCCTTTCAAACTATGTTTATTTTTTACTACATTCTTGGTTATTCATATTCACTTTCGCTGTTACGAAGCGAATGTTACCCCGTTCGTAGTTGCCATCATTGTCGATCCTATCGACCTGCAATCCTCTTGGATCAACATGTAATTCATTAATAACATACTCAACGAACTCAGTCGAGGATTTAAAATTATTCCTGATACCTCGGCCACCATAATTTTTATAGTTATGAACCGCAGGATTATTACATCGACGATTCAAATGTCCGAATATCCGGGCAAGACGACCTTCGAGGGTATTAAAGTATACCTTTTGTTTACCTAAATATTCGCTCCGATTTTCCCCCCGATACCTCGCCGACCGCTGTTTAATTCTTTCCGGATTCTTTCGGTAGTACTTTTCCATATACCGGGACCTACACTCTTTACATTCCGCTTGTAGTCCGTCTTTCGCGGACCGGTTTTTACTAAACTCACCTATCGGTAAATCTTTTTCACAGCCGGGACAATACTTTGTTTGTAATGTCGCTAACATCATCGGAATTTACCCCCGGCCTTTATATTGCCTATAATTTTGTTCACGCTCCACGTCTCCGCGACAGTACTATTCCATAGCCTCAACCCTAAATACATGGCCCTAAATCGTTTTCGTATCCTAGATCCTTTTGGACGACCGGGAGCAATAACTGTACCGGTCACACGGTAATCTGTATTCGCCGACAGTTTCTCTAAAATCTCTTCGGCGGTATTTGCGACAAATATATTATAACTTACATCGTTCGAGTCTGACTGACTTCCGCCAGATGCCCCACCAGCGGTAATGATTTCAAGAGCATTAACAATCCCGTAAAGATCATCACCTCGTGCGAGTTTTATTGGCCCCCATGTACAATATGCATTAATCGAACTTGCAGAATCGTCACCTAAAACATCTGATTTATCGCTATCGCTAAAGGTTCGTATATACCCGTCTTTACTACCTACTAATAGGCCGGAGTAATCCGAATCATTAGCGGCATAATAGAATGCAGAATATACGCCGCACTCAGTGGGGTAGGATTCCGGAAAAAACCCCCCAGTGGTTAAATCATAAAAATAGTTAGAGCTCGTGCCATCAGACATTAAAGTTATACATATTATAATTCCTGTTCTTACACGATCATAAACTAATGTGATACGATGGGTAGCCGGATTTACACCTTCATCGGTAACTAACTTTGGAAGTTTTGCCCGGGAAATATTTTCTGGTACTCCGGGGACGGTTGTTTTATAGAGGCCGTTTGTACCCCAAAAATATAAATTACCCGCATTATCAATACACCATGATTGTGGGCCATAGATACCTGTCGTAAGATCCAGTTCATTTAACGAACCTCCAGCCGCGGGATCACCAGCCATATACCATATTTGACTGGCACATCCAATAATCAGGTAGTCATCTTTAAATGGAATAAGTGCCCTTACAATATCTCCCAGTTCCCCGGCATCTGCATTGCTTCCAGCCACAGCCGTTTGTACATCATTCGAGGCGAAGTTAAAATCGAACAGATGATTCTGTCGAGACATATACCACTGATTAGGGTGCTCTGGATCGCCGCTCAATACACCCCGCCCACGATACAAGCATCCAATATAGGCTTTGTTCGGCATGGTGCCGTATGTTGATGTGTCATTGTTGTACGGTGTCCAGTCATACCAATGTGGGTTTGATACTGGGGCCGCTGGTGACGGGAATATCACGTTACCAGCACCGCCCACAGTAGATGTGATAGCTGTAGTTACTTCAAATGTGCCCGAGATAACAAAGCCGTACATAGTATCATCATCACCGTTTATAAAATCCACTACCATAACAGCGGGATCAGAGCCATTCTGATATACTAATTGGCCCTTGGTTGGTTTGGTGGTGAATGTATTGGCATCTACAATCTTGGTGTTTACAAAATCTGCCACTTTGAGATTCGATCCGTTGATTACAAATACTTTTTGGTAGCCCTCGAATATCATCAGTTGATCGGATGTATCTATGTCGTTAACTGAACCTGCTAATGCTGTCATTGAACCGGCCATGTTTTCATACTCCAATAAATCGTTGCCACATGCAACTAGTTTTTTAAATGTTTGTATGTTTGCTTTACTGAGTATATTACCATACAACAGATACCCACTTACTGCACCCGTTGCAGCTATAGTACCCGCTAGGCTCAACACTGGGAATGTTAAATTACCGGACTGTCCAGCATTACCCGCTATAGTTCCCACCAAACCAGTTCTGTAAAAAGACAGGGCACCAGACTGTCCAGCACTACCCGCTATAGTTCCAATGGGCCAATCCACACTGTATGTCTTAAACATACCGTCAAATCCAACATAGTCTGTCCAGCTACCAGAATACTCGGCAACGTTACCATTAGGATACCCGGCCACAGAGCTAACAAGCCAATTGATGTCCCCAGTGTTGGCGTCCGGAGCTTTTAATACCAGAGCATAAACTGAGGAACCCACTATATTATATGTGGCGGCAAAAGTAACTGTATAATACTCACCGTTGGTATTCGTAGTTACGCCATTCAGTGACACAGTAGCAGTAGCCAATACATTTGTTAGATCGGGTTTCGGTGGTGAATCTCCAGTTACACCAGTCAGTTGGAAAATACAGTCACCGGGTGAGTCTCCGGCACCTCTGTACAACAGCAACTCAATACTATCAATTGTATAACTCTGTGCCGCAGTAAACGTTTGTGCGAGATACACTACCCCCCTTGGAGTAAATGCGTGCGTTTTAGCTGCAATATAATTATCTTGTAATGCCATATCAGTCCAGTGTTATAACTATAGCACCCGCTGCAAACTCTGGTGTGTCACCACTCCCTACTGCTTTACTGGAATCCAGTACCCCGGATGCGAGTAAATTACCGGCACTAGCGGCATCAAAAATAGCAAAGTAGTCCACCGTTCCCCAGCTACCACTTGCCTGTGGAAACGTAATTGCATTGGCGTTGTCAATACTGCCAGATGCAGCAGCGTTCCAATCGCCACCGGCGGTAGAAACTCTGGCATAATTGTTCCCACTCACCTCTGATCCACCAGCACCAGTGTCAAGCGGATCACCAACGAACAATGCCAGATATGCAGTCGGCATAGTGAAGGCGGTTTTACCCACTATTTCATCCAGCAATTTTAATTCAAGGTAGTTACTAAAAGACAAGATAAGTCTCCTTTCTATTTTAATTATTTTAATTATTTCAAATATTTTATAACTTCGTGTAAAATATCCACACCCAATTCGTCCACCCGCAAATCCCCCAGAGCAATATTACAAGCAGTACACAACAGGCCACGAACTTTTCCCGTCACATGATTATGGTCCACGCATAATCTTTTCCCAACTCTAATTGGTGTCTGTCACAAATGGCACATTTACCTTTTTGTTTACTGAACATTTTATTATAATCGTCTAAAGTAATGCCATACTTTTTCTTGAGGTTCCATTCTGCCCCGTAGTGGGGACGTTTTTCGTTAAACCTCTTGCGTGACTCTAGGTGTTTAAGCCTGCCTTTTTCTGTTTTCTTATATTTTTTTGAAGCTACCCCATTAAGTAGCCTTTTTTCAACAGGGTCCGGGGACATATCTCTACCTCCTATGTTTCATAATAAAGTGTTCCTTTTGCAACGGCGACCAATCGCCGTATTGTAATCATATTATTTAGCCCAGACCAGACCCAATCTGTTCCCTCGATCCCCGGGGGGTCATCGACACCGGGGGGGCCTTGTCCATTTCCCCCATCGACTGGGTTCCATGAGGGAATCGGCGGATAGAAAACTATAGTTGCAAAATACCATTCGTCTCCCTCTGTGACCCCGTCATCATTAACAGAATCTATACGCCAGAAATACAAAATATTATAATCCAGAGCGGGCATATCGAAAGATTCTTCTGTTAGGCCGCCCGCAACCTGAGTTAGGTTCCCAGATTGAGTGCCAAAATAAAGATTAAAAGTAACTGAGATATTACACCGTCACTTTCTTTGAACATCTTCGATTATTAGTATTTACACTAGCCGTTGCGAAACGGATATTCCCCGGTTCATAATGGCCGTCGTTATTGATCCTATCAACCTGTAACCCCCGAATCTGGTCGATATGGGTTACACCAAGATCGACCATCACATAATTAATAAACGCCTCGGGGCTTTGAAACTTATTTTGGATACCCCGGCCACCGTAGTATTTATAACTCGTGGCTTTAAGGTTGTTACACCTCTGATCCATATTGTGGAATGTCCGGCGTAAGTGGCCCTTGAGGGTGTTGCAGTATTTTTTCACCCCTCGACGCATCACTTCACGGCCTTTTTCTGTGGTCGCATATTTTTTATTCTGGGACAAAATCTTATCCCGGTTGTTCCCATAATGTTTTTTATGTGCTAGACGTTGTATCTCCCGACCCCGATCTGTTTTCTGGTAGTCACTTCGATGTTTTTGACCATGTTCTGTTTCACGATATTCTTTTTGGCTCCGTCGAATTTTTTCCCTGTTATCTGCACGATATTTTTTGCCCCGGCGACTTTCACATTTTCTGCATCGACAAGCTAGCCCGTCCTTTTTCGAACGGTCTTTATTGAACTCACCTGTCGGCAAATCCTTTTCACACCCGGTGCAATGTTTAGTTTTTATTTCAGTCATTGTTATCATTCTTTACCCTGCCTGCCAACTTAAATTGCCGTAACCTAATATTATATCTACCGCTTGATGAGAGGGTGTTGGACTTGTAGCCTTTGCTGGTCCACTGGGTGCATTTGTAATTACTACTGTCCCAGTACCGCCGTAATCCCCATCTGTAAATGAGGTTACCCATATACCCGAAACTACTTTTTCAAATATCGTATAGGGACCGGTTCCCCCGGACCACGCTTCAATTATAATAAGAGTCTCCGTCGAGGAACTCCAATGAGGCCGCCACAGAATACCGGGGAGTGGGTCTACCGCAGTATGTTTATAGTAGTCTGGATTAACCCCATCGGGAATTACTTCCAACTCGAAAGCTCCTGAGGCCGAAACAACCCCCACGCCATCAATATCCTTCTGAACATTTATAGTAGCAATAACCGCGATACTACACCCCCGCCAGTATTAATTTCTGTCTACATTCGCCGCAATATTTAGTTTTAGTCTTTATTATCATAGATTTATTTTCCGACGTTATCATTGAACTGCTGAGACAGAACACATTGCGACGACTGGTTGCTCAATATCTCCAATTTGAGTTCCGGCACCCCACTTAATCAACGCGGGGCGTTGCCCACCACGAATACGTTCATCTGATACATCAAACGGGCGTACATTATTCATGCCCGGCGAAGTGAGCTCCGGCTGTTCATCTGGCAAACGACTACGATTCACACCGCCCACTGGAAACAAAAGCCTAAGATTAGCCATCTTTATACCTCTACTTTCTTTGAGCATCTTCTGTTATTTAGATTCACTTTCTTTAAATAGTACAGGGGGGCTACGATTTCAATTTCTTCCCACAAGCATAGCAGACGCCCTCTTCCTCGGCGTTGTCCTTTTTTTCTCTAAGTCTTTGATCGGCCTGTCTTTGTAGTTCGTCTGATTCTTGCCGTCTGTGTTCTGCTTGTATTCTTTTTACACCTTCTGTACACCATGTTCCCATCTCTACTCATCTCCTTTCTCACACACCGGCTTTGGTCGCCGGGTCTTTATGGAACTCATCCAATGGGAGATCCTTCTCACACCCACCACAATATTTAATTGTCTCTGTTAATAATACCCTATTAATACCCGAACACTTTCCTCAAGCGCTTCTTTGTTTTTTGTAATAGAGTTAGTTTTTTCTTCTTCTTCTTTTTCTTAACCACAGTTTTCGGTTTCTTTACAGTTAGGTCTTTTACATCCTTAACTTTTCCCCCGGCCAGACTGTGTTTTTGAAACCCCCTCACAAATTCCTTATGATATTCCTTCTGTCGTTGAATGGTTCGGTCTCGCTCCTTTTTCGACGGTATGTGTTTTTTAAGCACATATTTTTTGGACACTCGCTTTTGCATTATCTCTGTCCCTGTTTATGTTGGGTATTGTTATTTTCCTTGCTCACGTTTTTTAGTCTTAGTCATTAGTACCCTTTCCTTCCAAATACTTTCCTCAATCGTTTCCTCGTTTTTTGAAATAAAGTCGGCTTCTTCTTCATCTTGACCGGAACCATCGGTTTCTTTTTAGTTGTGGTCATGCTTTTGACCGCTGCTATTTTAGCTGCTTTCTTTTTCACCGCTCTAGCTTGGGCCTCTTTTTCCCCAGCGTTAATCATGTCTTGGATCGCCTGTGGTTGTTTTTTAAGGGCCCTTGTATATTCGTAATATGGCTGTCGCTTCTGCATTATGTCTTCTCTCCGTTTACGTCGATTGTTATTTTCTTTGTTGCTTCCATACAACACGCCCTCGTACCAAAACCTTTTCCGGAAGAGATTTAAACTCGAGGTTACCTTTTTCATAGTGCCCATCATTATCGATGCGATGCACCCGTTTATCTCTTGGGTCAACCTGTAATACATCCGTTACGTAGCTTATGAACTCTTCAAGGGACTCGAACAAATTCTTGGTACCCCCGCCACCATACTGAGGATAATCGTGAGCCTTTGGATTATTACATCGTTGATTCATACCGTGAAAGACAAATCGTAGATGGCCTTCAATCGTCCCGAATACAAAACCCGGCTCTCCATAACCCTCTTGGTCAGCATAGTTGAGCTGTCTGACATATTCTTCGACTCGTTCTTGAACTTTTGCCCGGTATATTTTCTGTCGTTGCACAAGACACCTTTTACAATAGACCGAGAGCCCATCCTTAGTTGATAAATCTACATGGAATAGTTTGGCAGAAGGCTTTTGTTTACAGCCCGGACAGAATTTCTCTTTTAACACGATGATTTTTCCGACTAGGTGTTTTGCCACGTTCTTTACGCGATATAATCGATTCCGTTCGTTGTCACAGACCCGACACCGCGGGCAAAGCTTATCCTTTGTGACATTGTCTTTACTATATTGGATGAGAGGTAAATCTCTTTCGCATTCACTACATTCTTTTGTTGGTATCGCCATATTATATAGCCACCTTTAATTCCCGTAACTTGACATGAATCGCGGCGTGATCCTTGGGTGTCACAAACCGTATGTTACCCGGTTCGTAGTGCCCATCATTGTCCTTACGGTGGATCTGTAACCCCTTGATTTGTTCCATAGAGGTAATACCAAGATCGTCTATTACATG
>LAZR01000708.1_pt1 | contig 23642 bp, 23 predicted proteins | sample 329461 | NCBI WGS metagenome assembly LAZR01 (sample SAMN03002196, study PRJNA259156) | marine sediment metagenome | biome: sea floor; feature: Hydrothermal impacted sediments; material: marine sediment; isolation source: Loki non-amplified sample from Loki's castle hydrothermal vent sediment ...
GTAGGAGTCTGGACCGTGTCTCAGTTCCAGTGTGACTGATCATCCTCTCAGACCAGTTACGGATCGTCGCCTTGGTGGGCCATTACCTCACCAACTAGCTAATCCGACCTGGGCTCATCTGATAGCGCAAGGTCCGAAGATCCCCTGCTTTCTCCCGTAGGACGTATGCGGTATTAGCGCCCGTTTCCGGACGTTATCCCCCACTATCAGGCAGATTCCCAGGTATTACTCACCCGTCCGCCGCTCTCAAGAGAAGCAAGCTCCTCTCTACCGCTCGACTTGCATGTGTTAGGCCTGCCGCCAGCGTTCAATCTGAGCCATGATCAAACTCTTCAGTTTAATAACTGTTTGGGTTTTGAGAAAACCCTAAACTTGGCTCAGCCTTTACAAATAAACTCGATGAATTCACAGAGTAACTTGCTTGGCTGATAATCTAGTCGATCATCAATCCTGTTCAGCAAGCACCCACACGAATTACTTGATTCAGATTGTTAAAGAGCGATTCGGTCTACGTTTCCGTCTGACCAAGGCCGCGTATCTTACGCTAACCTTCTAATCTGTCAAGCCTTTTAGCGAAGCGTTTAACCACCTCACCAACCGCTTGCATGACCCGAAACCACCTTGCCGTTCCGTGCCAGGGAGGCGCATTCTACAGGAGCAATGCTCCGTGTCAACACCTTCCTTTCAAACCCCGATGGGCTATCCCATCGCCTCTCCAAAGGCCTTCAAGCCAACCCCTCCAGAGCGGCGCATTCTACGCCTTCCCTCCAATCTGTCAACCCCTAAATTATCGCTAACTTATTGATTGCTAAACGCTTTATCCAAAGCGTCTCGACTCGAGAGAGGCGTATTATAGGCCCCTGAGTTTTGCCGTCAAGCGGTTTATGGCAAGTTTATGACAGATGAAGCTCGCCGCGGTTCCAGACCCGCAAGATTGACTGGATCAAACCGAAAGGTGGCGACTGGTAAAGGCCTCTTGTGGCGTCCAGCCGTTTCGCGAAAAGATACAGGCCTATTTGATAGCACGCGGCCTGTAGGACCCCGAATTGACCCTCGAATAGCGGTCTTTACCTAGCCGGAAGAGGATGAATCAGCACAGGCTCAATTCAAGACCACCAAACGGGCGCAAAAAACCCCGCCGAAGCGGGGTTTTTCATTGCCAACTGGTTAGATGCAGTCTTCGACTGACTTCAGCGGGTAGTGCGCCGGGTAGGGACGAGTCGCCACACCGGAATCGATCGCTGCCTGAGCTACGGCAGCAGGCACTTCTTCGATCAGACGGACGTCCATAGGCTTGGGAATGATGTAGTCACGGCCAAACTCCAGCTTGATACCGCCGTATGCCTGAGAAACGTATTCCGGAACCGGCTCTTTAGCCAGCTTGCGGATGGCATGTACCGCGGCAATTTTCATCTCTTCATTGATGCGGGTGGCTCGAACGTCCAGCGCCCCACGGAAAATGAAGGGAAAGCCCAATACGTTGTTAACCTGGTTCGGATAGTCCGAACGACCGGTTGCCATGATCACGTCAGGGCGCGAGGCGTGGGCCAGCGCCGGATCAATTTCAGGATCAGGGTTGGAGCACGCGAACACGATCGGATTTTCAGCCATCAACTTGAGCTCGGCCGGCTTAAGCAGATTCGGACCCGACAAGCCGACAAACACGTCAGCGCCCTTCATGGCATCAGCCAGGGTGCGCTTGTCGGTTTCGGTGGCAAAAATGGCCTTGTACTCGTTCAGATCATCGCGGCCCGCGTGAATCACGCCCTTGCGGTCGAGCATATAGATGTTCTCGACCTTGCAGCCCATGCTTACCAGCAGCTTCATGCAAGCGATTGCCGCAGCGCCAGCGCCCAGGCAAACAATCTTCGCGTCTTCCAGCGTTTTGTCGGCCAGCTCCAGAGCGTTGATCATCGCGGCGGCAGTCACGATTGCGGTGCCGTGCTGGTCATCATGGAATACCGGAATGTCGCACTGCTCGATCAGAGCGCGCTCAATCTCGAAGCATTCGGGAGCTTTGATGTCTTCCAGGTTGATGCCACCAAACGTGCATGATATGCGCTTGACGGTGTCGATAAATGCCTGCGGACTCTCCGATTCGACTTCGATATCAAACACATCGATACCAGCGAAACGCTTGAACAACACACCCTTGCCTTCCATTACCGGCTTGCTCGCCAGCGGGCCGAGGTTGCCCAAGCCAAGAATGGCGGTACCGTCGGAAATCACCGCAACCAGGTTGCCCTTGCCGGTGTACTTGTAGGCGTTTTCGGGATCCTTGGCGATTTCACGCACAGGCTCGGCAACCCCTGGGCTATAAGCCAGGGCCAGATCGCGGGCAGTGGCGGTAGGCTTGGTCAGCTCGACACTCAACTTACCCGGACGCGGGTTGGCATGGTAGTCGAGTGCATCGGTTCTCAGATCAGACATGGTCAATTTTTTCCGGTCAGGTGGCTCATGCGGACGGCAGAGAATACAGAAAAGCCATTATGCGGACAAGATTATTCACCACATCAATGTCAAGGACATTATCGTATGACTTTGAGCCATTGCCCTGCTTTCAGCTGCCCGTCCGGCCAGTCCCCGTTGAGCAACCGCAACTGCGCTTCGGCCTGCTCGCCCAGCGGACTCTCTTCGGCCAGCTGTTCGTAACTATCGCCCCGGCGCACCCGGTACAGTCGCACATGCAGTGGCTGGGCCCGCTTCCTGTCCGCCGCACTCAACGGGCGAAAACTGCGGATAACCGATAAAAACGCGTCGTCGTAGTTTTCCAGCGGGCCCCGGCCCTTGAAGGCACCTACGAACAGAAAAGCCTGCCCTCCCCGCACAATGGCAGCAACCCGACGCGCCTGGTCGCCGGGAATAACCGCGGTTGTTCCGGTGAACCCTTTACCCGAGAAGTTCTCGGCGGCTACCAGACGCTGATTGCCCACGCGCTGCGCCAGGACGTCTTCGGCGCCTGAGCCGTCGGGCACCGCTTGCATAGTGAGGGCGATGAAAGCGCTCTGGTCTGGAGTGTGTGCAAGCAGGACGTCCGGCTGGTTAACCACCACCCAGCTCGGCGGATATTCCAGTGCAAGGTTAAGTTGCGTATGGTAGAAATTACGCCCCCGAACAATTCCTTGCTCCGGACTGTCCCCGTAAACCATCCCCTCGATGGCTTTCAGATATTCATCTCGACCCGTACGCTGGGTGGCGTCGACCGTAAGATTCTGAGCCTGTGCGACGACTTCCTGCAGACGCTGGTCATGGGTGGGATGTGTCGCAAATAATCCATGATAACCGGCGACCTGACGCCCCTGCGCGGCGGCGCGCTCCCGAGCGAAACTATCCTGATTTTTAAGCACCCCGATTACATCCAACACCGCATCCGGGCGGTACCCCGCACGCGCGAGGTATTCGGCGCCGAGGCCGTCAGCTTCCAGTTCCATGTCGCGGCCGTACCCTCTCACCAGCGCAGTACCCAACATATTGCTCAGGTCACCGGCGGCTCTGACCCCGGTACCCGCTGCCACCAAGGCACCCAGCAAGCCGGTACCCATCGACATGCTTTGTTGGCGCACACCATGGCGCGCCGTTACATGGCCGATCTCGTGACCCAAAACAGCTGCCAGTTCGGCCTCCGAATTCAGATAGGCCAACAAGCCCCGATGGATATACAGGTACCCGCCCGGCAGGGCGAAGGCATTGATGTCTGGCGAATCAACCACAGCGAATTCGTAGTTCAGCTGGTTGCGATGACTTTTCTGCGCCAGCTTTTCGCCTACGTTCTGAACATAGGCCTGCAGCGCGGCGTCCTCGACTAGCGGCATTTGTTGCTCAATCTGTGCGCTGGCCTGGCGACCGAGCGCCAGCTCCTGCGCCTCTGACATCATCACGAAGTCTTTCTTACCGGTAACCGGATTAACCGCGCATCCAGTCAACAGCAATAGCAGAACGAGGGGAGCAATACGCAGGATAGAGATCATTCGAGCTCCAACATCACGGGATGGCGCAGGGGCAGCATAAAGGGTTTATATCCTGCTTTTACGCTGCTGTTGCCACGCCGGTCAATAACCCATCCACGAGCCTCAACTCTGCGACCCAGCAAGCCGTCCAGCTCGAGGCTGCCAAAATAGTGTCGATCACGCTTGCCGACACGCAGCACCACGGAACCGTCCAGCTCCAGCCAAACGTAACCGCCCGCCCTGCTTGTCGATTCGATCCGACCAGTGATGATCTGAAAGCCACCCTTTCGCACCTGAGCGGCTTCTATCACCGGGGATTGCTGCCACACGCCCTGCTTTATCTGACGGGCATGACGCTCGGCGTCACCGTGACACTGAATCAACGCCAGGTTGGGAGGCACCGCCAGCGCAAAACCCATTCCATCGCGCAGCAACTGCTCTTCGATGTTTTTGCCGTCAGCATCGAACAGGTGGCCCAGGGTTCTGCCGTAACGATCTTTGGCTTCTACACCAACTACGAGTCTGATATCTGCAGCCTGCACCAGGGTCTGTAGCCGTGTCTTCGCGGCATTGGCGAAGGGCTCCGACGGCTTGCCCTGCTTGCCCGTTTCCGGTGCATTGATACCTATCAGCCGCACGCGACGGCCGTCGCCCAGTTCAAGGGTATCGCCGTCTATAACAAAGCGACTGGTCACAGGTTCGGCGCCGACCGGCATGACACACCCATCAGCCAGCACCGGCAGGACAAAACACCAGCACACAAAAAAGGCGCCCCAATGGAGCGCCTTTCTGATATCACGCGTTGCCATCTTAATGGCTGGCCTGATCTTACTTCTTGGTGCTGACGGCACCGAAACGCTGATTGAAGCGCTCGATACGGCCACCGGTGTCCAGCATCTTTTGCTTGCCGGTGTAGAACGGGTGGCATTCAGAGCACACGTCCAGGTGAATACCCTTGCCCAGTGTGGAGCGGGTCTTGATCACGTTACCGCAGCTGCAGGTAGCTTCGAGTATTTCGTATTTAGGATGCAAATCAGCTTTCATGGTGATTCCTCGGTTTTGTGTGCCGCCACCGGACCAACCTGATCAGGCACCGCACTGGATAATTCCTACCGTTACCAATTAACAAGCAAGTAGCGGAAAATAGGTCGGCGATCATAACAGAATCCCCTGCAGACGCAAGCATGCCTCGCCGCCCCCTGGTGGTGCTACCATCACCCACCAATAAACCAGGGAGTATTTTGTGTCCGGCCCGATTCTTCAGGTTGCCCTACCCTCACCGCTACGTCGCCTCTTCGATTACAGCGCCCCCACTGGCGCGCGGGTCGAGGACCTGCATGTTGGCCAGCGCGTGCGGGTCCCGTTCGGGAACCGGCAGTTGGTGGGCGTAGTTGCGCGCATCAGCGACACCTCGGAGGTTCCGAGTGAAAAACTCAAGCGGGCAGTGGAACTGATCGATCTGGAGCCGCTGCTGCCCGAGACTCTGTGGCAGCTTTGTACCTGGACTGCCGCCTATTATCAACATGGCCTTGGCGACACACTCAGCAGCGCCCTGCCGGTGCTGCTGCGGCAGGGCGAGGCAGCGCTGGCACGTCAGGATATGTTGTGGCAGCTGACTACCGGCGCCTATGCCGAACACCCCGCCGTAAGCCGCGCACCCAAGCAGAAACAGGCTATTCTGGCCTTGGGAAAACACCCCCATGGACTGTCCCACGCACTCATAAGTCAGTGGGGCTTGAGCCGCGACACCCTGGAATTGCTGGAGCGCAAAAAACTGGTACAGCGCATCAGCCAGTCCCACCATCACACCAGCGAGCCCTTGCCTTTATTAAGAGAAGCGCCGCTGACGGCCAACATTGAGCAGGCCGCCGCGCTGGCCCAAATTCTTCAGTCGATGGGCGCGTCAGATAAGAGCGAGGCGTCAGGGTTCAACGCCTGGCTGCTGGAGGGGGTTACCGGCAGCGGCAAGACCGAGGTCTACCTGCAGGCAATCGAGCATTGCCTGCGACAAGGCCGTCAGGCGCTGGTATTGATTCCGGAAATCGGCCTGACGCCCCAGACACTGGAACGTTTTCGCCAGCGCTTTACCGTCCCCGTGGTAATTTTGCACTCAGGCCTCAACGACCGCGAGCGCCTCGACGCCTGGATCGCCGCACGCGATGGCGAAGCAGGGATAATCATTGGTACCCGCTCAGCCGTCTTCACCCCCCTGGCAAGGCCGGGCCTGATCATTGTCGATGAAGAACATGATTTGTCCTATAAACAGCAGGAAGGCCTGCGCTACAACGCCCGGGACATCGCGGTCTATCGAGCCAATCTGGAGAAGACCGGCATTCTGCTGGGCTCCGCTACGCCGTCACTGGAAAGCCTGCACAACGTGCAGCGCGGCCGCTATCAGCGACTAAGCCTGACACAGCGCGCCGGCAACGCCAGCCCGCCACGCTTTCAATGCCTGGATATTCGCAGCCGCCCGCTGGATGCCGGCCTGTCGCGACCGCTGGTGCAAGCCATGGGCGAGCATCTTCGTCAGGGCAATCAGGTTCTGGTGTTCATCAACCGCCGCGGCTTTGCGCCAACCTTGATGTGCCACGATTGTGGCTGGATAGCCGAATGCAAACGCTGCGATGCACGGATGACCGTTCACCAATCCCCGGCTCATCTGCATTGCCACCACTGCGCAAGCCAGCGTGCGATAGACCGCAAGTGCCCCAAGTGCAACGGAGAAGACCTTCGCCCGCTGGGTGCCGGAACCGAACGCGCCGAGGAATATCTGGCTAGCCATTTCACCGACTTTCCAGTGCTGCGTATTGATCGCGATACCATGTCGCGCAAACAAGCCATGCAGACCATGCTTCGGCGCATTCAGAGCGGCGAGCCCTGCGTTCTGGTGGGAACGCAGATGCTCGCCAAGGGACACCATTTTCCAGACGTGACCCTGGTAGCCATTCTTGACGCTGACGGCGGCCTGTTTTCGGCGGACTTCCGTGGGCCAGAGCGCATGGCGCAACTGATTACTCAGGTCGCCGGTCGCGCCGGTCGCGCTGAAAAACCTGGGCAGGTGCTGATCCAGACTCACATGGCTGAGCATCCGCTGCTCATCGACTTGACCGAGCATGGCTATGCCGCCATTGCGGAGCGTGAACTGGCAGCCCGCCAGGCTTCCCAACTGCCGCCCTATAGCTTCATAGCCCTGCTGCGCGCCGAGGCCAACGTCGCGGCGCTCGCCAACCAGTTTCTGGAGGAGGCCTGCGAGCAGGCGGAACAGCTATGTGAGTCCTCCGGATTCACCGGTATCGAGCTGCTGGGCCCGGTTCCCTCGCCCATGGAGCGACGCGCTGGTCGCTTTCGCGCACAGCTGTTGATACAGGCGGGGCAGCGTTCGGTACTGCACCAGTTGCTGCACAGTTGGCTGCCGCAGCTTGAACAACACCATCTGGCACGCAAGGTGCGCTGGTCAATTGATGTCGATCCGCTGGACATGTTCTAGCCCACGGTTAAACCCGATTTGGCAAGACGCCCTTTAAGTCGGATAATGCCGGGTTTTCCACAGGCATTGCCGGATATCCGATTATCAATGAAAAACCTCATCAGCCAGCTGCTTGCCAGTGCCGTCAACACTTTGCAAAAACAAGGTGTTCTTTCCGCCGACATCTCGCCGAATATCCAGGTCGAGACCGCTCGCGACAAGGCGCATGGCGATTTCGCCAGTAACCTGGCGATGATGCTCGCCAAGCCCGCCGGCATGAAACCGCGTGACCTGGCCGAGCAACTGATTGCTGCCCTGCCTGAACACGAGGCCGTCGCCAGCGTCAGCATTGCCGGTCCGGGGTTCATCAACTTTTTTCAGGATCGCGTCTGGCTAGCCATTCAGTTGGAGTCAGCCCTGGCCGATGAGCATCTCGGCGTCGCCAGAGCGCAGCCGGCGCAGCGGGTGGTGGTCGACTACTCGTCGCCCAACCTGGCCAAAGAAATGCACGTCGGCCATTTGCGCTCAACCATCATCGGTGACGCTGTAGCGCGCATTCTCGAATACCTGGGCCACGAGGTGATTCGCCAGAATCACGTCGGCGACTGGGGCACCCAGTTCGGCATGCTGCTCGCCTTCCTCGAAGAGCAGAGCGTAAATACCGAGGCCGAACTTGGCGACCTGGAGAATTTCTACCGCCAGGCCAAAAAGCGTTTCGATGAAAGCGAGGATTTTGCCCACCGCGCCCGCGAGCGCGTGGTGCAACTTCAGGCCGGGGACCCTGCCTGCCTGGAACTCTGGCACCGCTTCAACTCGATTTCCCTTGGGCATTGTCAGGTCGTCTACGACCGGCTCGGGGTCAGCCTGACCGAACAGGACGTTCGCGGTGAAAGCGCCTATAACGACCAGCTCGCCGACGTGGTGCAGCGTCTGATCGACAAAGACCTGCTGACTGAAAGCGACGGCGCGCGCTGCGTGTTCCTTGACGAGTTCAACAACAGCGAGGGCAAGCCGCTGCCGGTCATCGTGCAGAAGGCTGGCGGCGGCTACCTTTACGCCACCACCGACCTGGCCGCGATGCGATACCGCCATGTCCAGTTGCAGGCTGACCGGGTGCTGTATTTCGTCGACCAGAGGCAGGCCCTGCATTTTCAACAGGTATTTGCCGTCGCGCGCAAAGCTGGTTTCGTCCCGCCAGAAATGCAGCTTGAACACATGGGCTTCGGCACCATGAACGGGCCCGATGGGAGACCGTTCAAGACCCGCGATGGCGGTACCGTGAAGCTGATCGACCTGCTTGACGAGGCCGAGCAGCGTGCCTATCGGCTGGTCGAACAGAAGAATCCCGAGCTGGGCGCCGATGAGCTGACCCAGATCGGCCATGCGGTGGGCATTGGTGCGGTGAAGTATGCAGATTTGTCCAAGCACCGCAGCAGCGATTACAGCTTCAATTTTGAACAGATGCTCAGCTTCGAAGGCAACACAGCGCCCTATCTCATGTATGCCTACACCCGGGTAGCAAGCATTTTCCGCAAGCTGGGCAGCAGCATGGAGCAGCTCGATACGCTGGGTCCGCTGGTGCTCGAGCAGGAGGCCGAAGTCGAGCTTGCCGCGCATCTTGCGCAGTTCGGCAACACACTGAATTATGTCGCCCGGGAGGGAACCCCGCATGTACTCTGTCACTACCTTTACGAACTGGCTGGCCGGTTCTCGGGCTTTTACGAGCAATGCCCAGTGCTGGCGGCTGACCAACCGGCACAGCGTGACAGCCGTCTGCGCCTTGCTGCGTTGACTGGACGAACCCTCCGGCAAGGTCTTACCCTGTTGGGCATCAAAACATTGGAGCGTATGTAAGCAGTATGGCTAAAGGACGCAAACCAGCCCCTCGACGTGGCGCAAGCCGCGCACAAGCCGCAGCCAGACGAGGGATTCCGCCGTGGTTATGGATGATCAGCGGCTTGGTAATAGGGCTTTTTGTAGCTTTTCTGTTTCAGCTGGAGCCCGGCCGCGAGTCGGTCAAGCGCGACGTCACCCCGCCCAAACCACCACAGCAGAACAAGCCAGCCAAACCAGCCGAGCCGCGCTACGATTTCTATACCCTGCTACCCGAGTCTGAAGTCATAATTCCGCAAAGTTCGGTTCCGGAAACAGCTCCGCCCGAAGCTGAGGAAGCATCCAAGCCCAAGGCGGCCACGCGGTTTTTCCTGCAGGCTGGATCCTTTCGTCAGCGTAACGAAGCCGACCGCGTGAGGGCGCAAATTCTCATGCTTGGGCTGGATGTTCAGCTGGAAAGCGCAAAGCTGGCCGGCGACGAAACCTGGTACCGAGTCCAGGTTGGCCCCTTTCAAGACCGTAACAGTCTGAGCCAGGCTCAACAGACTCTGGCTGGCAATGGGTTCGAAAACCTTCTTCTCCAGCAGCGTACCGGCACTCCCTGACGGGCGTTACTCCGTCAAAGCTTGAATTCCTGCCCCCTGACCCCAGATAGAAGTCAACGGGGATGCACTGAGCGCGCATCCCTTCCTATCTGCCAGCCAATCAGGAGCTGCGTGTGACTACAATCGTTTCAGTCCGCCGCCACGGCAAAGTCGTCATCGGGGGGGATGGTCAGGTCTCCCTTGGCAACACCGTCATGAAGGGCAACGCTCGAAAAGTCCGCCGTCTGTACAAGGATCAGGTCATCGCCGGGTTCGCTGGCGGAACCGCAGACGCCTTCACCCTTTTTGAACGCTTTGAAGCACAGCTGGAGAAGCACCAGGGCAATTTGGTACGAGCCGCTGTCGAACTGGCCAAAGACTGGCGTACCGACCGTGCGCTGCGGCGGCTCGAAGCGCTGTTGGCCGTAGCCAACAAGGATGCATCTCTGATCATTACAGGCAATGGCGACGTGATCGAGCCGGAGGAAGGCTTGATCGCCATTGGCTCGGGGGGGCCGTTTGCGCAATCCGCTGCGCTGGCCCTGTTGCGACATAGCGACCTGTCGGCCCGAGAGATAGTCGAATCGAGTCTGAACATTGCTGGTGAAATCTGCATCTATACCAATCACAACCAGACAATCGAGGAGCTGGACGCCAATACCTGAGGCGCCCGGAATTAGCTGCATGTCCATGACCCCCCGCGAAATTGTTCACGAACTTGACCGGCATATCATCGGTCAGCAAGACGCCAAGCGCGCCGTAGCCATCGCGCTGCGCAACCGTTGGCGGCGCCAGCAATTACCTGATGCGCTGCGCAGTGAAGTAACACCGAAGAATATTCTGATGATCGGCCCTACGGGCGTAGGCAAGACTGAAATCGCCAGACGCCTGGCCAAACTGGCGCAAGCACCTTTCATAAAGGTGGAAGCGACCAAGTTTACCGAGGTCGGCTACGTCGGCCGTGATGTCGAATCCATCATCCGTGATCTGATTGACGCAGCGCTGAAAATGCTCCGCGAGCAGGAAATTGCCAAGATGGGTCACCGTGCCGAAGATGCAGCGGAAGAGCGCATTCTCGACGCGCTCTTGCCCCCGGCTCGGCAGGGAACCAGCGACCTGCCAGCGCGGGAAGACAACAGCACGCGCCAGCTGTTTCGCAAGCGCCTGCGTGAAGGCCAACTGGACGACAAGGAGATCGAGATCGAAGTAGCTGAAGCGCCGGTTGGTGTCGACATCATGGCTCCACCCGGCATGGAAGAGATGACCAACCAGCTGCAAAGCATGTTTTCCAGCTTTGGTAAAGGCAAACGCAAGAGCCGTACGCTGAAGGTCAAGGACGCTTTCAAGCTTATCCGTGATGAGGAAGCGGCAAGGCTGGTCAATGAAGATGAGCTCAAGGCTCGCGCCATCGAAGCGGTGGAACAGAATGGCATAGTGTTTCTGGATGAAATCGACAAAGTCAGCAAGCGCGCCGATAGCGGCAGCGGCGCAGATGTATCGCGCGAAGGGGTCCAACGTGATCTGTTGCCGTTGATCGAAGGCTGCACGGTAAACACCAAGTTCGGCATGGTCAAGACCGACCACATCCTGTTCATCGCATCAGGCGCCTTCCACCTGACCAAACCGTCAGACCTGATTCCAGAACTTCAGGGGCGTCTGCCGATTCGAGTTGAGCTGCAATCACTGACGCCTGATGACTTCAAGCGTATTCTGACTGAGCCTGACGCTTCCCTGACCGAGCAGTATCGAGCACTGATGCAAACCGAGGGCCTGGGTATCGAATTTACCGACGATGCTATTGCCCGTTTGGCCGAGATAGCCTGGCAGGTTAATGAAAAGACCGAGAACATCGGTGCGCGGCGTCTGCATACGGTGCTTGAGCGCCTGCTTGAAGAAATTTCTTTCAGCGCCGGCGATCTGGCTTCGTCGCAGGATGGCAAGGTGATGACTATCGATGCAACTTACGTCGATGCGCATCTTGGCGAACTGGCCGTGAACGAAGACCTGTCGCGGTATATTCTCTAAACAAAACCCCAGCGAACGTCGGGACTGGACCGATTGCGGCCAGTCCCAGCCGCTGCACTCGAGGCTAGGTTACATGTCTGCCCCCATTCCGACCGACATCAAGCTGCACAAAACCTCGCGCACCCTAACTCTCAGCTATGTCGATGGCCGTAGCTATACACTCTCCGCAGAATATCTGCGCGTCCATTCCCCTTCGGCGGAAGTACGTGGGCACGGCACGCCGGTGTTGCAGACCGGCAAGCTGCACGTAGCGCTTACCGACGTGGAACCGACCGGCAATTATGCGCTCAAGCTAGTGTTCGATGATGGTCACGACACGGGCCTGTACAGCTGGGATTATCTTTACGAGCTGGCCACTGAACAGGAAATACGCTGGGAATCTTACCTGGACCAGTTGGCTGCTGCGGGGGCGAGTCGCGACCCCGATACCTCAGCAGTCCGCTTCGTTCCCTGAAACCATACTGTAACGTCACTGTAACCTCGCTCCAGTTGAATACAAATCGGCCTTTGGCGGCGAAATGCTGTTAACAGCTTCGTCCGCCCATGCTAACTTGTCTCAAAGTTAGTCATTTTCCCCAACTCCTCCAAGTTGGGCCAGGGTTGTAGCGCGGCATCCGCTGCGCCAAGGTAATAATGACAGTAATTTCTCACCGCTGCGGAGCGTTAAATGGCCAACAAAAATAGCGATGACATCAGCCACAAGGCCGCCGAAAGCATTCTTGGCCCTAACCCGGTGGTGGGGATCCCGGCCCGCGACTTGATGAGCACCGCTCGAATGGTGATGCGCCAGACAATCAAACAGCCAGTACACAGCCTGAAACACCTGGGCCGGCTTGGCCTGGCCATTACTGACGTGGTGGTAGGGCGGTCCGATATCGCGCCCACTCCCGAGGATAAGCGCTTTACTGATCCAACCTGGAATCAGAACCCGCTATATCGTCGTTACATGCAGGGCTATCTGGCGTGGCGCAAGGAACTCAACACATGGATTACCTCTGCTGACCTGGCGCCGCAGGACGTCAGCCGCGCGCAGTTTGTCATTGCCCTGATGACCGAGGCCATGGCACCGACCAACACAGCGCTGAATCCCGCCGCGCTCAAGCGGTTTTTCGAAACAGGCGGCAAAAGCCTGTTCGACGGCATGACCCATCTGGTGCAGGACATTGCCAATAACGGCGGCATGCCCAGCCAAGTCAACATGACCGCCTTCGAGGTCGGCAAAAATCTCGCCACCACCAAGGGTTCGGTCGTTTTTCGCAACGAAGTGCTTGAGCTAATCCAGTACAAGCCGTTGACCGAAGAGGTCTATGAGCGTCCCGTACTGGTTGTGCCGCCGCAGATCAACAAGTTCTACGTCTTTGACCTGTCCCAGGAAAAAAGTCTGGCCCGCTACCTCGCCGTGAATCATATGCAGACCTTTGTGGTCAGTTGGCGCAATCCGACCAAGGCGCAGCGCGAGTGGGGGCTATCGACCTATATCGAGGCACTAAAGGAAGCTGTCGACGTTATCCTGAGAATAACCGGCAGCAAGGATATCAGCATGCTTGGCGCCTGCTCTGGCGGTATAACCACCGTATCGCTCCTTGGTCATTACGCCGCACTGAAGGAGAAGAAGGTGCACTCGTTCACCATGTTGGTGAGCGTGCTGGATACGGACGTCAAAACGCAGGTTGCGCTGTTTGCCGATGAGAAATCCATTGAAGCGGCGCGGCGCATGTCCTACCAGAGCGGTGTGCTGGAAGGGCGGGATATGGCCAAGGTCTTCGCCTGGATGCGGCCGAATGATCTGATCTGGAATTACTGGGTCAACAACTATCTGCTGGGAAATGAGCCGCCGGTGTTCGATATTCTATTCTGGAACAACGACACCACACGCTTGCCGGCTGCCTTGCATGGCGAATTTCTGGAACTGTTCAAGACCAATCCGCTGACCCGAGCCGGCGCGCTGGAGGTCTGCGGAACACCGATTGACCTGAAGCAGATCAAGTGCGATTTCTTCTGCATCGCGGGTCTCAACGATCACATTACGCCATGGGAAGCCTGTTACAAATCAGCCAAGCTGTTAGGCGGCAAATGTGAATTTGTGTTGTCGTCCAGCGGGCATATCCAGAGTATCCTCAACCCACCCGGCAACCCCAAGTCGCGCTTTTTCGTCAATAGCGAAATGCCCGCCGATCCGAAGAAGTGGCTCGAGTCCGCGTCCAAGGAGTCCGACTCCTGGTGGCAGCACTGGCGTGGCTGGCTACACGCGCGGGGAGGCAAGCTCAAAGCCGCTCCTGCGGAGCTCGGCCATGCGGATTACCCTCCCATGGAAGCAGCGCCAGGCACCTATGTTCACGAACGCTAAGATGCGTCATCAAGAGATCAATACATGTCGCAGGGCTTCGTATTCCGTACCATCGAGCTGAATGGCCAGTTTTTGCGAACGGCCGTTCGCCCCGGCAAAAGCAATTTGCCGCCGCTGCTGGTTTTCAATGGCATCGGGGCGAATCTCGAGCTGATTTTCTCGTTCGTCAATGCACTGGATCCGGATCTGGAGGTCATCGCCTTCGATGTACCGGGTGTTGGCGGCTCCTCTACGCCTATGCTGCCCTCGCGGTTCTCCGGCCTGGCAACGCTGGCATCGCGGATGCTCGATTATCTTGATTATGGCCAGGTGAACGTCATCGGCGTGTCATGGGGCGGCGCGCTGGCCCAGCAGTTTGCCCGGGATTACCCTGAACGCTGCAAGAAACTCATCCTGGCCGCCACCTCCGCCGGTGCGGTCATGGTTCCTGGCCGACCCAAAGTACTGTTGAAAATGGCCAGCCCCAGGCGCTACGTTCAGCCCTCCTATGGTGTAGAGATAGCCCCTGACATCTATGGCGGGGCATTCCGCAGGGATCCAGATCTGGCCCAGGCGCACGCTTCGAAGGTGCGTTCCTCCGGCAAGCTTGGGTACTACTGGCAGCTGTTCGCCGGCATTGGCTGGACCAGTGTTCACTGGCTGCACAAGATCAAGCAGCCTACCCTGATCCTTGCCGGTGACGACGACCCTATCATCCCGCTGATAAACATGCGTCTGCTTGCCTGGAGAATCCCCAACGCCGAGTTGCACGTCATCGATGATGGTCATCTGTTTCTGATCACCCGGGCCGACGCCGTCGCGCCGCTCATCATGCGTTTTCTGATGGAAGAAAAACAGCCAGCTGTGATCAGGCCGTCCCTGGGGAACACACTGGCAAAGCGCTGACCTAGGCTACGCTGCCTGCACCTCCTACCGTATCTGGACAAGGATAGCTGGATGCCGCCAAGCTCCAAGACTGAACAGAGCCCGCTGGACGAAGGACTTTCCCACAGCCTGCTGGCTGTGCTCCAGACAATTCGCTCCCAGCCGTGCCACCATGCGCAGCAGGGCGTCCGAGCGGTCCGGCAGTTACTGAACGCCGTGGCCGACCGTGGGGACCTCGCCGAACTGCTTGGCGATCCCCGATTTGCACATGCTGCCTGGAACGACCCGCTGCGTCGGCGCCTGCTGAAGCTGTGGCAGGGAGGGAGTACACAAAGCAATGAATGGCTCGAGGGCCTACACATTGCCGATAGCGACAAAGCCAGACTGCGTCTTTTTATCAGACACCTTTCCGATGCCCTTGCCCCCTCCAACAGTCCGCTCAACCCGCTTTTTACCGAGCAGGTAGTCAGCACACGTGGGCGAAATATTCGTGACGGGTTGCTGCACCTTGTTGGCGATCTGGCACTGAAACGGCCGCTCCCCGCACAGAATTCCGACGGCGGATTTGTTGTAGGCAGGGATGTCGCAACCGCAGCTGGAAGTGTTGTGTTGCGCGAGCCGCTGTTTGAGCTGATTCAGTACCAACCCACCACAGCTACCGTGCACGCCGCGCCGCTGGTGATCATACCGCCGCCGTTAAACCGGTTTTATCTATTGGACATGACGCCTGGCACCAGCCTGGTGCAGCATGCGCTTGATCAGGGTCTTCAGGTTTTCCTTATCAGCTGGCGAAATCCCAATCCAAGCCAGTGCGGATGGGGATTCGAACGCTACGTCCAGGGCGCAGAAGCGGCAGTACGCGCCGCCAGCAAGGTGTCCGGCAACCCCGCCACCTTGCTGGGCGTCTGTGCCGGTGGACTGATCGGCCTGATGCTTCAGGGTCGGCTTCAGGCGCAGAACCAATCTTCGCTGGTCAGCGCAGCAACCTATCTGGTCACGCCAATCGACGCCAGGATCAACGCAGACTGGACACTCATGGCCGGACCCGGTGCTCGGCAACAGCTGCGCAACCAGGTCTGGCGCCAAGGCTGTATGGGTCCGCGCCAGCTGGCCGCCGGATTCGCCTGGCTACGTCCTGACCAGTTGATCTGGCCGCAGATTCTGCAACGGTATGCGCTAGGGCAGGAAGCGGCGCCTCATCCAGTCAAATTCTGGAACCAGGACAGCACCCGACTACCTGCACAACTGGTCGACGATCTGATGACTCTGTTCGAACGCGACCCGCTGGGCAAACCTGACGGCTTGTCGCTGGGCGGGGTCGATATAGATTTGAGCAAGGTAACGACGCCTAGCTGGCACCTAGGCGCCGAACGTGATCATATCGTGCCGTGGGTGAACAGCTTCCCTGCCGCGAGACTGGGAGGCGATAAAACCTTCTTGCTTTGCCAGGGTGGCCATATTCAGAGTCTGATCAATCCGCCAGGCACCCCTCGCGCCTGGTATCAGAGCGGCGCGGTGAAGAATGCCTCACCAGAGGCCTGGTTGCAGGAAAGTGCGCGGCAGGAAGGTAGCTGGTGGCCCGCATGGTCTGATTGGCTTAAGGCTCGTAGCGGGCCGGCAATCCAGGCGCCGTTAGCGGCGGGAGATGCGCAGCACCAACCGCTAGGGCCAGCACCGGGACGTTATGTAAATCAGTTATAAAAGGACTGCATGAAAACCCGCGATCGCATTCTGTTGTGCACTCTCGAACTGTTCAACGAGGTGGGCGAACCCAACGTCACCACCTTGGACATAGCCAACGAACTGAATATCAGCCCAGGCAATCTCTATTACCATTTCAAGGGAAAAGAGGCGCTGCTAGAAGCCTTGCTGGAGCATTTTCTGGACCATACCCGCCCTTTGCTCACTATGGAGACTCACACCCAGCAGCTTGAGCCTGAGGATTACTGGCTGTTCATGCACCTGCTTTTCGAAGCCATCATTGCCTATCGATTTCTGTTTCAGGATCTATCGAATCTGATGGGCCGGCATGGCTTCGTGAAACGGGACATGCAGCTCTGGCTGCAATCCTTGCGCACCAACCTGAAAATAATGCTACAGGCCTTGCGCGAGCAGGAGCATCTGCTCTGTGACGATCCTGGTCTGGAGACGCTACTGGACGCGCTTTGCCAGACCTTTCTTTTCTGGCTGGATTATCAACGTATCGCCCGCCGGGACGACGACGGTCCCTCGCTGGCCGTCCAGCAGGTATTGGGGCTTATGCTGCCTTATCTGGATCAAAGCACCCGTCAGTGGATGCAAAGCCTGATCAATCGCTACCAATAAACGGATGATAAAAAACCCGACGGGTCGGAACCGGTCGGGTTTGGTCGAACAGTTACAGGTTATTCAGGCGCAGACACTTTATCCGCAGCGCTGCCTGGCTGGGCTGTTACCTCTGCCGCTTTGCTGGCACTGGCATCAGCGCCGGCATCTACCTTGGGCGCTGCCGGAGCAGCTTTTGGGGCGGCTGGCGCCTTAGGTTTAGCCGCAGATCTGGGCTTGGTAGCGGCCCTGGGCTTGGCTGGTGCCTTGGGCTTCGCCGGGGTTGCAGGCTTGGCTGAGGTCTGGCTAGCCGCAGGTTTGCCTGCCGCAGGATCGCCTGCCGCAGGTTTTGCCGCAGTCTTGCTTGCGGCTTTTGCCGTGGCTGGTTTAGCGACCGCAGGCTTGGCTGGGCTGGGTTTGGCGGTACCTCTGGGAGCAGCCTTGGCAGCCGAAGTCTGGCCTGCCGCCATCTGCGTCATCAGCTTGGTCAGCTCATCAACCTTTGCATTCAGTGCCTTTACTTCGTCACGTGAAGGAACACCCAGACGGGAGACAGCGTTGTTAAGGCGCTTGTCGAAGGCATCTTCCAGCTCTGCCCAACGGTCGGTAACTTTGCCCTTGGCCTTGTCCACCTTGGACCGGGTAGCCTCGACAGAATCCTTTTTACCTTTACCGGCCTTGCCTTTAACGGAATCAACCTGCTTGTCGATTTCTGCCTTGGCGGTTTTTTCAGCCGCCTCGCCATCCTTGATCAGATTTTCGAAGAGCTTGACGCCCTCCTTGCCAACCTTGGCATAAGCGCCCAAACCAGCAAGCCAGATCTGACGAGAATAGCCTTCTATGTCAGCGATCCAACCGTCCTTATTCTGCTTCTTCTTACCCGCCATGGAGACAGCTCCTGTATGACCTTACTTGTTTTGCATCGACTTCAGGGATGCACTCAGCAAATCCAGCTTAGCAGACAACTGATCAATGTCCTTCTTGCTGGGAATACCCATGCGGCTCAGCGCTGAAGCAACACGCTCATCAAACACCTGCTCGACCTTGTTGAAACGGCCACCGGCACGCGCCTGAACGCGTTCTTTGAAACTTTCAACCTTGCTGCTGACGGCCTCGACACGCTCCGACACCAGCTCCTTGCCCTGCTTTTCCAGCTCTTCGCCTTCGCTCACCAGGCTTTTGAAATATTCGGCGCCATCCTTGCCAGCCTTGGCATATGCGCCCAGACCAGCCAACCAGATCTGGTGGGCGTAGTTGCGTACATCAGACGCAAAGGACAGTGCATTTTCTTCAGCTTTAACGGCGTCAACTTTAGCCATGGTAGTAACTCCTGATTAAGTTTGTGATACGTCTTCGGGCTGTAAACCAGCCATTGACGGTCACGCTACGCCGCAAAATTAGAAAAAACATACTAAAAGCGCGCGGGCTCTCTCAGGCGAGGTATTTATCCAGCGCCTTTTCGACTTCACCCTTAACCATTCCCGCCATTGGCGTGAGCATCAATCCCAGCTTGACCACCACGCGCACCTGATCCTCGGATACCTGGATGCTGCCATCCGCTCCGCTGCGCTTGAACGTGAGCTCGTCACCTTGCCATTCACATTTGGCATCCAGTTTCTGGGCGAGCTTGTCTGCCATTTTCTGGGCTCGCTCTTTCGCGGTTTCCTTGCCCAGGCTGTGTTCGCGGGTCACGTCTACTGTCGCCATATCGGTCTCTCCAATGGATTCAATTTGCTAGCATGCCGCAAAGCACACCCGGCGTCATCCGAGCACACCGGCTGGTATAGAGGTTGAGCGCGCGCCTGACCCTGAATTGCGGTTAGAATGATCGCTTATTTGCCAAGGCAGATGGACCTATGACTGACAAGCATGACCCAGACCGTACTACCCATTTCGGTTTCCAGGATGTTCCCGAGTCGCAAAAAGCCGCCAAGGTAGCTGACGTGTTCCATTCCGTTGCGGCTAAATATGACCTCATGAACGATCTGATGTCGGCCGGCATCCACCGTCTCTGGAAACGCTTCACCATAGAACTGTCAGGCGTGCGCAAGGGCAACCGGGTGCTGGACATTGCCGGCGGCACGGGCGATCTGGCGCGCAAGTTTTCTGCTCTGGTGGGGCCGGAAGGCGAAGTGGTTCTGGCTGATATCAACGCCTCCATGTTGCAGGTAGGACGTGATCGCCTGCTCGACAAGGGCGTTTCCGGCAATGTCCGCTTCGTCCAGGCCGACGCCGAGGCGCTGCCTTTCCCCGACAATCATTTCGATTGCATCACCATCGCCTTTGGTTTGCGTAACGTCACCCACAAGGACAAGGCCATCGCCTCCATGTTGCGTGTGCTCAAGCCAGGCGGGCGCCTGTTGGTTCTCGAGTTCTCCAAACCGGGAAACAAAATGCTGTCCACCGCGTATGATCAGTACTCGTTCAAGTTGCTGCCGCTGATGGGCAAACTGGTTACCAACGATTCGGAAAGTTATCGCTATCTTGCCGAATCAATTCGCATGCATCCGGACCAGGAAACCCTCAAGGCGATGATGGAAGAGGCCGGGTTCGCCCGCGTCACTTACCACAACATGACCGGTGGCATCGTCGCACTGCACCGGGGAATCAAACCCTGATGATCGCCCAGGCCATGCTTGCAGGTATCGAGCGCAGCCTGGCGCTGGCAATAGCGCGCGACCCCTTGACCGCCAAGCGCCTGAGCGCCTTGCACGGCAAAGTCATCCTGATCAGCGCCAGCTCTCCAGCCTGGCAAGTCTATGCCCTGCCGGGTAGCGAAGGCGCGATCCAGCTCACGGCGCAGACCGACCTGGAAGCTGACTGCACACTGGCAGCGCCCAGCACCCTGCTGGCGCGCCTGGCCATCAGCGACCAGCGCAAGAGCCTGTTGCAGGACCCCTCCATTGTTCTGAGCGGCGACAGCCAGGTGCTCATCGATCTGCAGAATATTCTGGGCGACCTGAAACTCGACGGCGAGGCAGAACTGGCCCGCTGGTTCGGTCCCGTTGCTGGTTACGCCATCAGCAATGTGTTGCGCAGTGGTCACGAATGGGGCGAGCAGGCACACCAGAGCCTGTCGCAAAGCCTCGGCGACTACCTGACCGAAGAGGCCCGGCATCTGGTGGGCAAATCAGAGGCCGAGATGGCTGCCGCACAGGTTCATGACCTGCGCCTGCGTCTCGATCGCCTTGATGCACGTGTACTACGCCTTGAAACTCCAGCTTCGGAAGCTTCTGACAAATGAACCTGACGGCTCTTTTGCGGCTTTTTAGAATACTGCGTGTATTCACCCGCTACCGGTTAGACGAACTGGTTCTGCAACTGCCCTCGCCCTGGCTGGCGCGACTGATTCTGCGCGTCGGCCCGTGGCGCCTGCGTCCCGCTCCAAAAGAACTCAGCCGTGGCGCGCGCCTTCGCCGCGCCTGTGAAGATCTGGGGCCGGTATTCATCAAATTTGGCCAGATACTGTCGACCCGACGCGACTTGATGCCAGACGACATTGCCCTGGAGCTTGCGCGACTTCAGGACAGAGTGCCGCCCTTTCCGTCTGACCTCGCCCGCAAACGCATTGAGGAACAGCTCGGGCAAAGCATTGAAGACGTTTTCGCCAGCTTTTCCAACGAGCCGTTAGCCTCTGCCTCTGTAGCACAGGTGCATGCGGCCCGCCTGAAGGACGGTACCGATGTGGTAGTCAAGGTGACTCGCCCAGGCATTGGCCAGACAATCCATCAGGACATGCAGTGGCTGTTTCTGGCAGCCCGTACGCTGGAGCGTTTCTCCAGTGAAGCCAGGCGTCTCAGGCCGCTCGAGGTGGTGGGCGATTATGAGAAAACCATTTTCGACGAGTTGGACCTATATCGCGAAGCCGCCAACGCTTCACAGTTACGGCGCAATTTCGAAGGCTCGCCGCTGCTATACATCCCCAAGATCTACTGGGACTGGTGCCGCCACAAAGTATTGGTCATGGAGCGCATCAGCGGTGTACCTGTGACCGACCTGGAAGCTCTTTACGATCAGCGAACCGACATGAAAAAGCTTGCCGAAGCGGGCGTGGAGCTCTTTTTCACTCAGGTTTTTCGGGACAGCTTCTTCCATGCCGACATGCACCCCGGCAACATCTTCGTCTCGCGGAACCATCCTTGGCAGCCGCAATACATAGCCGTTGATTTCGGGATTGTCGGCAGCCTGAACGCCGAGGACCAGGACTATCTGGCGCGCAATCTGCTGGCCTTTTTCAAGCGCGACTACCGGCGCGTAGCGCAATTGCATATCGACTCTGGCTGGATCCCTGCCGACACCCGCATCAACGAGTTTGAGGCCGCCATTCGCAGTGTCTGCGAACCCATTTTCGAGCGGCCGCTGAAGGACATCTCCTTCGGCCAGTTGCTACTGCGCCTGTTCCAGACCGCACGCCGTTTCAATATGGAAATTCAGCCTCAACTGGTGCTATTACAGAAAACGCTGCTGAATATCGAAGGGCTGGGTCGCCAGCTGTATCCAGACCTGGATTTGTGGAGTACCGCCCAGCCCTACCTGGAACGGTGGATGCGCGAAAGGCTGATGCCGCAGCAGCAACTGCGTAACTGGCAGCATCAACTGGAGCAGGTTCCGGCATTGCTGCATTCTACTCAACGGGCAATGGACAGACTGGCGCAGCCGGAAGAACAGCCGCAGCCACCCCGCAAAACCGACCGAGCGCTCCGTGTGGCAGGTCTGGTTCTGGCGGTTCTCGGCGCCAGCGGTCTGGGCACCGACATGGCCCTCTGGCATGAAACCGAACCGATGCAATGGATTCTGATCGCCGCCGGAGGCTGGCTGGTGGTTCGAAAGAGCTGAGGTTTCACTGCCCGATATGGCGCACTCAACCCCTTAACTGGCACACTTGTACGCATGACTGACACTACCTTGAATACAGACTGGCTGGACAGCATCAAGTGGGATGCCGACGGCCTCATACCCGCCATCGCCCAGGACGCACAGACCCAGCGCGTGCTGATGGTCGCCTGGATGAATCGCGAAGCCTTGATGCTGACCGCCCAGGAAGGCCGTGGCATTTACTGGTCGCGCTCTCGGCAGAAATTGTGGCGCAAGGGCGAGGAATCGGGCCATGTTCAGGTGTTGCATGAATTGCGCCTGGACTGCGATAGTGACGTTATTGTCATGATGGTTACGCAGCTTGGTGGCATTGCTTGTCACACTGGCAGGCAAAGCTGCTTCTACCGGGTTCTGAAAGACGGCAAATGGACAGTGGTTGACCCCGTCATCAAGGACCCGTCCGCTATTTACGAGCATAAACATGAATGACACCCTGACCCGTCTGGCAGAAGTCCTGGAACAGCGCAAGGCAGCGGCCGACGACAATTCCTATGTGGCAAGTCTGCACGCCAAGGGCCTGAACAAGATTCTCGAGAAGGTCGGCGAAGAATGCACCGAAACGCTCCTTGCCGCGAAGGATTGTCATCATAGTGATGACAAATCGGAGTTAATCTATGAAACAGCGGATCTGTGGTTTCACAGCCTGGTGATGCTGAGCCACCTCGGACTTGGTCCCGACGATGTATTGAAAGAACTTGAACGGCGTTTCGACTTGTCCGGCCTGGCCGAAAAGGCGTCTCGCCAACATAAATAGGGCGTTGCCCTGGAGGTTTGCAATGGGTTTTGGCGGCATTAGCATATGGCAGTTACTGATCGTGCTGGTCATCGTCATTCTGCTGTTCGGCACGAAACGTCTTAAAGGCATTGGTGGGGACCTGGGAGAGGCGATAAAAGGCTTTCGCAAGTCGGTCAACGATGACGAAAAACCCACGGTTCAGAACAAGACCAGCGAAACCCTGGACGTCCAGGCCGAAAAAAAGACGGAACACCACCCCAAGGACTGATCGTCCATGTTTGACGTCGGCTTTATTGAAATGCTGGTGGTGGCGATTATCGTTTGAAGAGTGAGGGGTGGCGTTGGGCGTCCGGTGGCGGCTGGACCTGGGATGATGTTACGAGTTCTTGTATAGATTATGGTAATCCGGGTACGCCTTTGCGTAATGAGCCGATGAGTGTTCCGCGCGATCCTGATAATGAATATGGCGAGAATATTCGGGTCAATATGGGTGCCTACGGCGGGACGAGCCAGGCGAGCATAGGGCCGATTGGCTGGGCGCTGCTGGCTGATATGAATAACGACAGAATCGTTGATTGGCTCGATTTTGGCTTGTGGACGGGGTATTGGCTCGACAGCGGCTATGAATTACCGGGTGATTTGAACAGGGACGGGATTGCAG
>LAZR01000709.1_pt1 | contig 23632 bp, 19 predicted proteins | sample 329461 | NCBI WGS metagenome assembly LAZR01 (sample SAMN03002196, study PRJNA259156) | marine sediment metagenome | biome: sea floor; feature: Hydrothermal impacted sediments; material: marine sediment; isolation source: Loki non-amplified sample from Loki's castle hydrothermal vent sediment ...
AATATTGATTGACTCTTGCTGAGCCAATGAAAGATCAGATGTTGCTTTAGGCAAATTAACCGCCACGGCATTGGTTAATAAAGGTGCAGTTACAATAAAAATAGTCAACAACACCAACATAACATCCACCAAAGGCGTCACATTAATCTCGCTCATCACATTGTCATCGCCGCCAGTATTCATCGCCATATCTTGTTCCTTGTGAATTAATCCACCACCGCACTAATGCGTCAAGGCAGATAAAGTCAGCAGCCTTTTTATACTGCTAACTTACTTAGTTAAATCGTCAACGACTTAGTCGTGTTTAACGCCAGATTTAAGGACTAATAAATGAAATGCAGATGAAAAATTATCCATCGTTGCTGCTGACAAACGTACTCTTCGTAAAAAATAGTTAAAAGCCAGTACAGCAGGCACCGCCGTAGCAATACCAACAGCGGTTGCAATCAATGCTTCACCAATCGGTCCAGCTACAACATCAAGGCTTGCCGAACCACTTGCCGAAATCGCTTTAAGTGCATGCATAATGCCCCAAACGGTTCCGAATAAACCTATGAATGGTGATGTTGAACCCACACTTGCCAACACAGAAAGACCATTTTCCATACGCGTTTGCTCAGCATGGGCTTGCTGTCTAAGCGCATGCAATAATATTTCTCGTTTCTCGGCTGATGAAATATTAATCGTCAAATCATACCAAGTGGTTAACTCATCCAAACCCGCCCTGCAAACACGTGATAAACGACCGTGTGTCGATGGCATAAAGCTTTTCACATCACTAATATATTTTGCTTCGGAAAACATCTTCAAAAACTCGCGGTCATAAGCTGCGTTACGATAAAGCACCACAAATTTAGTAATACTGATGGCCCAAATCAGGACCGATAAAAATGCGAGAAAAATAAGTACCGCATCGACAATATCTGGGACTGCATCCATAAAACGTTTTCCTTAATGTTGATAAATTAAATCGTAGTGAACAAAATAAGTAAGTCATTGAACAGCGTCATGAGCCCAACCTATTTGTAACGCTCTTATTCATATGCCAATTGAAAAGTCAAAAGTGACAATTATTTTTTAATATTTTGTTGTGTTGAATATAAAAAGTGATGCTGGATAATGTAATTCCAGCACCACTGACATCCTTGTCATGGCTAACAGGTGTTATTTATAAAAGAGATTAAGCACGCACTTCAACCTTAATCTGTGGCTTAAACTTACATAAAGTGAATATTTTATGAGGCAGTCACACTTGCACTGCCTCATTACATAAATTGCCTAATCAAATAACAATCTCATGCTGACCCAAGCCGCTCTCGGTGCACCAGGTGCAACAAAGTTGGTACTCTCCCATTCCAAAGAGTTATGGTTATAACCATCCGGTCCTCTAGCTCCGTAAGTACCTTCTGAAAATGGATTGCGTCCTAATGTGCCAGCACTGTAATACTCTGTATCCAAAATATTATTCACCAACAAATTGACGCTAAAGTTTTTGGTAAACTGATACTGACTTTGAAGATTAAAGGTCATATAACCGGGTACTTTGCCTGGATTATTGGTGGACTTTCTGGCAACAAGTGTTGGTGATCCAGCAATATCAACTGTTTCATAAACGACCTTACCTGCCTGGTGTTTATTATTTTCATTACCTCGAACATAGCTAGATGAATGGGCAATAGCCGTTAGTCCGACAGTCCACTTTGGTGTAACTAGGTAATTGATAGTAGTATTTAAATTATGCAAAGAAACACCGGGCATACGTGAACCAGGTTCAACATCAATTAATCGACTGTAGTTAAAATTACCAGCGTACTGTTCATACGAACTACTATTATCATTACCAGAAATGCTAAATTTATCCTCAAAAGTAGCCTCCGTCAGAGCGTAATTGACACTAAAGCCCCACTTACCTTTCTGACCAGACAATCCAGCTTCAATGCCTTGACGACTGGTTGAACCAATACTGTCAAAGAAATTACGATTACCTGGGTAGGCAACTAAATAGAGATCATCATCAATATTGGTTTGGTAAGCGGATAAGTTCCATTCAATATTATTATCAATAACACCTCGAACGCCTATTTCATAAGTTTGTGCTTTGATTTGTGGTAAATAAGGATCGCCTGATAACGTCGACGGTAAAGAACAGCTACGGTTTTCTTTCAGACTCTTATATATAAATGCTTCTTTACCAGTACTAGGATCGTTGCCTATTGAAACTGGCGTTTTATCTAAGGCACAACCTAATTCGATAACAGAAGGAACTCGCACCCCTTGTGAAAAATTAGCATAGATATTTAATTCAGGATTTGCCTGCCAAGCTACACCAAATGAAGGGTTGAGTGAGTAATAACTAAAATTTTCTGATTCTTCTTCGTTCAAGAGATCTAATGATTCTGGAATATAATATCCAGTTGGACAGTTCATTCCTTTTGGACAAACGGCAAAATAATCAGGAAAAGCTTCTAACTCCGCTAGTGAAGGTACATAGTTTCCATAAGTTCTTGTCCTCATCCTGTTTTTACCATGTGTATCGTTATATCGTGCTGAAGCATTGAAATGCCAAGTTTCAACAGGGCTCCATGTCTCACTTAGATACAAGCTCTTAGTAAGTTGCTCACCATCAAAATTATTATTACTGATAGGAACATCTGCAGCCACATACTGATCCCTGAGCTCATCTGGGGCATAGTAAAACTCACGGTCGGCTGTTAATAACCCAAGCTGCTGAGTACTACTATATTCTGCCGTTGGCCTATCAACTGACACACCGATCATAAATTTATGCTTTTCAGTGTTCCAATTAAACTGAAGTGAAGCCCCGTCAGTAATTTGATCAATCGTATTGTCAGTGAGCACAGCCGTGGGAGTACCATCAACAACACCAGGATTGGTAGGACTATATGCTCCACCGTCAACTGTCTGCACCCCCCCCTCTGGCCCAGCTACTTCTAGTAATTCACCACCAACATCTCCGTAACAAGAGTCTCCATTTGTTGGTGGCTTAATAATTAAATGAAATTTCTGCCCATTGTCGGTATAGAAAAAATTATCTCCACTGGAAAATGCATAGAACCCGGCATCAAACTGAGCATCCTTTAAACTCGAAAGTGAAGTTTGAACTGCATAAGAGTTATCTGAATCATCAGTTACATAAGAGTACTTTGACTCACCAGCAGCATTCAAAGTCTCATTTCTGTTGAAATTTTGTTCAAAAAAGAAATTATTTTGGGCTTGGTTAACATAAAAATCTGGTAACGTGGCGTTAAATGTATTTGCTTGACTATCAAGATCTGTAAACATTTCATCAAGCGTTCCATATTCTCCACCAAGTATGGAGTTGTATTTTGCTTCATCCACCACATAATAGTCAGGAATTTCATATTTATTACTTGTATCAAAAAGACAGGTGTATTGTTCTCCCTCAGTTAGATTCCGTCTTACAGTCTGTCCATTAAACTCAGTATAAACATCTGCTCCTTGTGAATCACGACGACTATTTCTACGATAGACCTGACCTGTGACACTAAAGGTGTCATTCACTTGATAAGCCGCCGCTAATTGAAACTGTTGTAATTTATTTTGAGTGGTATCAGGGGCAGTAAAAACACCTTCGCGATTTTGTGAATATTCTTCACTAGGTATAAGACCATTACCTACCAATTTAGTATCGACTATTAACGTGCTTAAATGCACATCAAGTTTATCGCCCCGATAACTTGCTTTTGCAAACAGCTGATCGACTTCACTTGGTGAATTATCACGCCAGCCATCTTCCATAAAGAAGTTACCGGCACCAAAGAAAGCGATTTTGCCGTTGTTCCACCCATTTTCTATTTGTAACTGCTTACGACCAAAGGAGCCGGCTAATACTTCAGCATCCATCGCTGTATTATTAAAACCATCTTTGGTTTTAAGGGCAAAAGCACCGCCTAAGGTATTTAAACCAAAAATAGGATTTGAACCTGGAAATAAATCGACATTAGCAATCGCATTCATTGGGATCATGTCCCAGTTAACCACATCACCAAAGGGTTCGTTAACACGAATACCATCAATAAATACGCTTAAACCTTGTGGCGAACCAATTTGTGGGCCTGCTGTAAACCCACGGTATTGCACATCCATTTGGAAAGGATTGCCTTGGTAATCGTTGACTGTTACACCTTGAAGTTTAGTATTGAACAAATCAGACATACTCAAAGAATGCGAGTCTTTAATCTCTTTGGAAGAGATACTTTGCACATTGCTAGGGATTTCTTCTTTAGTTAAACCTAGACCTGGTAATGGACCGAGTTCATAAAAGCGTTGGGCACGAACGTTGACTTGGTCTAGTTGCAATACATCTTCGCCATCGCCTAATGCGGGTAAGCTTTCTGGTGCAGGAATAAGAAGATAACCGCCATCTTGATCATCCATCGCTTCTAATCCGCTATCTTTTAATAACTGATCAAAGCCCTGTTGTACTGTGTATTGTCCGGTTAAACCTTTACTCGTTTTGCCTTCGGTTAAGCTTGGATCAAACGAAAAATTCAACCCATTTTTACCAGCATAACTTGATAATGTTTTAGATAATGGGCCAGCAGGAATATTGTAATCTTGGCTGATTGTTTGATTAGTTGGCACTTGCTGCTGAACGGCATTGGTTTCAGCAAGTTCTGCATACACAGTCGGTAAATAAATGGCGGTATTTAATGCCAGCATACAACTCAATATATGCGTATTTTTAAAACGCTCTCTCATGACATATCACTCTCTCATTATTGTAATTATGTTTCGTATAATTACTTGTCAATTGAGATTCAAAAAAGGGACAACTTTTTTTAATTATTTTTAATTACGACTAGTTAACTATCACTTGTTTTAGTGATAGTTGCCCAATATTGTGTTCGCCACGTAATGTTAATGGGTCGGGTTTTTTCTAATACACGTAAAATTTCATCAGGATTATTGAGCTGAAATACACCTGATATAGAGACCGTGCTACACGATTCATCACAACGAATAACGCCCGTTCGATAGCGCTTAAGCAGATCAATAAATTGCGGTAATGGCATGTTGTCAGCATAAATAACGCCGTTAATCCACGCATTGGCATTTTCATCTAACGCTGATTGTTGCAGTATATTCATCGAGTTAAAAACAGCCTGCTCGCCAGCTTTGATGATTGTTTGTTGCTGAACATTATCTTTCGGTGAAATTTCTACAGCGCTTTCTATTACTGCTAGATAGTTTGTTTCATCGTCTTTTCGTACTACAAATTTTGTACCTAATGCCTGCAATCTGCCCTCTTTCGTATCCACATAAAAAGGCTTTTGTAGTGGATCGTGTGCGGTGACAATATAAATTTCACCACGATGCAAGTTAATTAAACGATGCTGTTGATTAAAGGTCACATCGACCGCACTATCCGTATTCAACATCAGCATACTGCCATCGGCTAAACGAACGGTTTGCTGTTCACCCTTGGCTGTTTTGTAATCTGCTGTTAAACCTTGCCATGGCAAAAAGTGATAAGCGGCAACGGCTGTTGGAGCAACCGTTAATAACGCGATTAATTGTTTGGTGAATTGACGCCTATCGATTGATTGTGGGCGATCTAAGACTTGCATACCAATATTGGAAGGAATATCTCGAAATGTTCCGGCTATCTGTTCGGCACGTTGCCATGCTTGTTGATGCAATACACTTTGTGCACACCACCTGTCTAATGCATCTTGCTCAGAACGGCTAAGTGGCTCTTCATGCACGCGAGTCAGCCACTCAGCGGCTTCTTTAATAATAGGATAAGGAATATCACTTTGATGGGCTGATTTCGTCATCATTTGCCTAGCCCAACATTAAACATTGGGTAAAGGCTTCTGCCATATAACGTTTAACAGTGCGTTCGCTGACATCAAGCTTAATCGCGATCTCTTTATAACGCAGACCATCCACCTGAGACAGTAAAAAAGCACGTCGCACTTTATCGGGTAAAGTCGTCAACATTTGATCAATTTGTTGCAATGCTTCGAGCAATACTAATCGCTGTTCTTCACAAGGTTGAATCGCTTCTTCTAGCTGGCTAAGCGCCTGTGTATAAGCTTGCTCTACCGATTGACGCCGATAAAAATTCACCATTAAACCATGTGCAATGCTGGTTAAATAAGCACGTGGTTCTTTTATGTCTGCTGGTATTTGTTTTTCTAACACCGTCACAAAGGTGTCTTGTGTTAAATCTGCTGCGTCATGTTGCGAGCTTAATTTAGAACACAGCCATCTATAAATCCAGCTATGGTGAGTGTGATAAAGTTCAGTGACCAATCCACTACTGCTAGGATTACTGTTCACTGTACTGGCATCTATCTCTTCATATATCACCACGTTGTACAATCCAGCTTCTCCTTACACATAGCCCGCAACTTGCGGTTCACAGCCCAATCATCAAATCAAGATCACAATCAAAAACTTTAAGCATGTTTTGTGACGCAATTCACTTAATTAGTGATAACAGCACCGAAACTTACGTTATTAGTAAGAAGCTGAACATAGGAAAAATTCCTAAAATCGATTACACGAGGTTTTATATTAGATGAAGGCGTAGCCAATCACAGAATGAAGCGATAAATCGTTCAGGATTCATAAGCTGAGCGCTTACAAATTAGAGGCAAGTTATTTCTGAAACCGTGTCGCCACCATTTCCAAATCATCAAAACCTAAGGTCCCCAACACTTTTTTAAGATTAAGATAACTTTGTAGGTAGTTATAGCGGGCAAGTAGTAAATCGCCTTTTGCTTCAAACAGCTGACTTTCCGTATTTAAAACGTCAATGGTCGTACGCGTGCCACCTTTAATACTTTTTTTGGTTGCTTTAACCAATAATAATGCCGAGTTCACGGCTGTTTCTAATGCTTTTAATCTACGTTGTGCATTTGAAACTAAATTAAATTGTTCTTGTAATTCTAAAACCACGATATTTGATTTTTCATCAAATTCAGCTTTTGCTTTAAGCAGATTAGATTGTGATTGACGTACCCGAGCAGAAACGGAACCACCGGAATAAATCGGCACCGTTAATTGCAAACCCACCGAATTTACGGTTGATTGTTGATTGTAAGTATTAGTCGTATCGGATGCATTATCACTCCAACTCACCACGGCATCTAATCGTGGCATGTGGCCCGCTTGGCTACGATTAAGTTCTTGCTCAGCCACTTCTAACATATAGCGTTGAATAATAATCTCTAAGTTATTTTGTACCGCTATCATTTTCAATTCATCGAGATCACTCGATTTCATGGGTAATAATGAAAAATTGTCTAATAAGGGGCTAATAGCATCAATTTGTCTGCCTAATATTTTATTAAGCGATGCTCGGGTATTATCCAAATTATCTCGTGCTTCGACGATATCGGCTTCGGCCAAATCATATCTAGCTTGTGACTCTAAAATATCGGTTTTTGTACCTTCACCATGTTTGAATAATGTGATGTTTGCTTGGCGTTCCTCGGCATAAGCTTGTTTTTTCATCGTTGATAATGCCAACAAATCTTCGGCATATAACACAGCGGCATACTTATTAAACACGCGTAAAATAAGCTCTTGCTCACGAATAATAAATTCTTGGTCACTCATTGAAGTTTGTGCCTCTCCTTGTTTATAACGAGCATAACTGTCGAAATTAATAAGCGGTTGACGCAATTGAATGGATGCATTTTTACTGGCATATTCACGGTGTTCAGAACGCTGTAACTGACCATTATCGTAGTCAATATCTGCTTCATTTTTGTATCGTGAATAGTTTGCCGAAATAACGGGCAATAGATTCGACCGACCTAAGATCTTAAATTCTTGTCCGGCTTGATGTTGATAAAAAGCTGCTTTAAATGTTGGATCGCTATCCCGTGCCATCGTATAAACATCAATCAAGTTGGCTGCTTGTAAATGAGATATAAAAAATGGGCAGAGTAAAAATATGTGTAAAAAAATAGGCTTCATTGATAGCTTCATGTTCATTACTCTTCAGACATAGCAAGTTGAAGACGATCAATGATCGGTTTAAGCAAATAATTCATCATTGTTCTTTCACCTGTTTTAACAAACATTTCTACAGGCATGCCCGGTCTAATCTTTAAATTAGGCAGCATTTCAAGACCCTCAGGTGAAACTTTGGCAATCAATTGATAATAAGGAAGGCCCGTGATGTCATCGATTAATCGATCAGCTGATATTTGAGTGACTTCACCTGCAACATGTGGCGTTAGGTTGCGATTAAAGGCGGTAAACATTAAATCAACCGGTAAACCTGAGCTGACTTTATCGATCAAATGCACAGGCAATTGCCCTTCTACCACCAGAAAATCATCACTAGGCACGATATCCATGATCTTAAATCCGGGCGAAAGCACTGCACCTTTTGTAAAAACATTCAGGCCAACAACCGTGCCAGAAGCAGGCGATCTAACGAGTACATTATCAAGATCGTAATCTAATCCCGTTAATTGGCTAGCTAATGCATCTGCCTGTTTTTGTGCTTGTGATAATTGTTCTCGCACATCTTCTTTATATTGTTGCTGACGTTTTAATTTCTCTAGCTTTAACTCGGCTACTTGGCTATTAGAGCGAGCAATATTGCCAATATCTGCTGAAATAGTGGCATTGATTTGGGCTGCCGTTTGTTCTAATTCTAACAAGCGATTACGTGCAACATAACCTTCTTTTTCTAACTCTCGAATACCCACAAGCTGTTCATTAATAAAGGTTAATTGTTCTAATTTATTCTTGCGTGAGGCCTGCAGACCTTTGGTTTGCGAGACTAAACCATTAATATTTTCTGCTATCGCTGACAGCTCACTTTTTAATGTACTTCTACGTGAAAAAAACACTTCTTTTTGTGCTTCTAAATAACTTGAAATACGAGGAATTTCGGCAGCATCCTTTAATATTTTGGGGAATTCAATATTGTCTGAATCATCACGCTCGGCCACTAATCTCGCTTCCGTCGCTTTAGCAATGTAATACTGAATTCTATTGGTTTCGGCATTCGCTTTTGCTTGAATACTATTCATACGAACAAGCACATCACCCGCTTTAACAATCGCACCTTCTTTAACTAAAATAGCATCGACCGTGCCGCCATCTTGATACTGAACCGCTTTTCTATTAGTCGAAACCGATACCTTGCCATTGAGTGGTACGCCTTTATCTAATGGTGCAACAGAAGCCCATATCATAGAACCACCAAATCCCAGTACGACGATCCACCAGCCTAAACGTACATATTTAGAAATATCAGTACTGATTATCTCGACGTCGGCCTGCTTATCAGGCTCATTTTCTTTGTCCTGCTGCGAGTTGATTATTTCATTATTCATAATTATGCCGCCGAGGTTGCTTGGGATTTGACGCTTTGTACCTTCTGCTTATTGGCAATCGCAGTCATCACATCTTTGGTTGGCCCAAACATTTGTGCCGTGCCTTCCACTAGTAATAACAACTTATTGGTGACGGCTAATGCATTCGATCGATGTGTAATCATCACAATTGTTTTACCTTGTTGTTGCATCTTTTTAATGGTTGTAATTAAAGCCTGTTCTCCGGTTTCATCCAGATTGGAGTTAGGCTCGTCTAATACCAGCAAGGCAGGATCATCATAAATAGCGCGCGCCATACCTAATCTCTGTTTTTGTCCTCCCGATAAACCAGCGCCATCATCACCCAATAACGTGTCATAACCATCTGATAAACGTAAAATCATTTCGTGCACGCCAGATTGTTGTGCAGCCAATATCACCTTGTTGGCATCTATCTCACCAAATCGTGCAATATTTTCACTCACTGTTCCTGCAAACAATTCAATCGTTTGAGGAAGATAGCCAATTGATGGCCCAAGTTCTTGTTTATTCCATTGAAAAATATCAGCAGCATCAAGTCGTACATGGCCTGATACCGTGGGCCAAATACCGACTAAAGTACGCGCTAAAGTTGATTTTCCTGCGCCGCTGGGGCCAATAATGCCTAATACATCACCTGGAGCAATGGCGAAGCTAACACTTCTTAAATTAGGTGTTTTTGAACCGGGCGGAATGACGGTAATACCTTCAACTGAGACGATACCTTTTGGTTTTGGTAATGCCATATTCACATCACGTGGTGGATTGGCGGCTAGCAATTCATTGATACGGAAATAGGCACTTTTGGCACCACTCCATGTTTTCCATACACTCATTAATTGATCGACTGGACTCAATGCTCTACCCATTAAAATAGACGCCACGATCATCATGCCGGGTGTAATTTTATCTTCTAATACTAATAATCCACCCAGACCCAGTACCAATGACTGTAGACACAGTCTGCTAAAACGACTGATCGAAGCAATAATGCCTGCTTTTTCACTCGCTTCACCCTGCAGCAATAAAAACTGACACTGTAATTTATACCAACGTGACATTAAGTTTTGTAACATGCCCATTGCTTCAATTACTTCGGCATTTCGTAGATTATTAGTGGCTAGGTTATTAGCTGCCACCGCTGCTGTATTGGCTTCTGATAATGGTTTTTTGGAGATCCGTTCATTGGCGATGGCAAGGCCAATCAATAACAATGAGCCGAATAAAGCAAAGAGTCCTAATGACGTATCAAACATAAAGATAATAACGATATAGATCGGAAACCAAGGTGCATCAAAAAAAGCAAATAAGGCATTACCACTGATGAACTGCCGAATACTGGTTAGATCTTGTAAAAACTGGCCAGCATTTACGCCCGTCTTTTTTAAACTTTGTTCAAATGCAGCCGTATAAACGCGTTGATTAAGTGTCATGTCTAGTTTTGCTGAAACACGAATCAGCACAAAACTACGCACAAATTCCAAACCACCCAATATCACATAGGCTAAAACAACCATGATCGTCAGCATCAGTAAGGTTGATTCATTTCGGCTGCTCAATACTCGGTCATAAACCTGAAGCATATACAGCGAGGGCGTTAACATCAGTATGTTCAAAATAGCACTGAAAATACCCACGGTAATAAACACTGATTTAAACGCTAATAGCGCCTCAGAGATTTCATTTTTCGCTGTTTTTAACTTACTTTTCACTTATTCATACCTTCAATGTCTATGAGTATTGTCAGAGCGGGTTTACTATCAAGATCGATAATCTTCTATGTATATGAAATACCATTCTGCATAATAATTTTTATCTTCAAATTCTTTATAAATAGGTCTGAAATTTTTCTGCTTAAAAGGTTTTTCAGGTGACAGACTATTAATTCCCATCACCCCACCACTGGGCGCCATAACAGTCCCCCAACCTTCTCGTTGGGTGACAGGATCAACATATAACTGCCTTAAATAACGCTTAGGAGTTGGAAATCTGTCGTCATACAATAATGCGTCTAAATCAGGCGGATACTGTTTAACAACACCGGGCGTTGCATTGTAATAAGCCCCAATCGCCTTACGAATGGTATCCCCCACTTTAAGTAATTCTTGTTCTCTTTCGCGTTTGACCATGTCACTCCATTTGGCACTGGCTTCACTTAAAATGTAGCCAGCAATCACCAATAAACAAAGCATGCCGAGCAAAATAAAACCACGCTGCTTGGTTTGTTTACCATTCCTCATATGCTGTTCCATTAGAAGAAATAAGTGGCGAGCCACTATGAATATCAGCCATTTTTCCTTCAAACTCATCACCGCTAGGCGGCGTAAAAATCCATGTATCTGAACGATCAGTAATAGGATCCACAGGAATGGCTCTTAGATATTTGCCATCAACTAAATCCTGCAGTGTATCCGGATAGATATTTCTATCACTTACATACATATCAATCGCTTCTCTCATCACAATCAAATCATGCTGCAACACTTTTTCTTTAGAACGATCTATCGAATCAAAATAACGAGGTGCAACCAGACTCATCATGATGGCAATAATCGTCAATACGACCAGTATTTCAATCAATGTAAAACCTGTCGTTACGCGTTTAAACTGCATTACCATTCCCGATAAGGTTGTTGATTTATGCCGATGCCATTTGATAATGAATAAACGTCATACACATCTTCGCCGGCTTCTGGTTCATCAAAAGAACTTTCGTAACTTCGTAATCCCCACGTTTGTTCGTTACTTAACAGATCATCATTGATAAAAGGATCACGTGGAATTCTGCGTAAAAAATAGATTTTTTTATGCTTTGGATCCTGAGCATCTTCAACCCCTTCAACCAGCTCATTTAACGAGGTTGGATAACCTGAAAGTTCATCAGATTTTTCAATCCGTCCATCGTCAACTGCCTGTTTATAATCATCAATTGCATCACGTATTTGCCATAACGATTTTTTAAGCTGTTGCTCTTTATTACGTTTAGCTGTCATCTGCAGCAATGGCGCAGCAGACGTTACAATTAATGCCAATAACACTAATGCAACTAATAACTCAATAAGTGTAAAGCCCCGTTGTTTGGTCATTTACATGCCATAATCGGTATCAGTTTTTAAGATCTGATCTGCAAACTCTTGTGCTGTGGTTGCATTTTTTTGCTGTTTTTCATCATCTGTTTCTTCAGGTGCTTGCGAATACAAAGGTTCTGCCACTGGCGCTGCGGCAGCTTGGCTTTGCACATTTTTCACAGCATGATTAATGCCCGAAGGAAAGGTGGTGTAAACCGAATTAACAGGCACAATATTGTGGAGAATTCGCGGCGTGATCAGCAGAACAATTTCGTTCTTCTGTTTATCTTTGCCATTATCAGTAAAGAATCTTCCGATTAAAGGCAGACTAGATAAACCTGGCACTTTATAGCTGGTATTTTGCTGATCATCTTTGAATAAACCGGCTAAGATTTGCGTTTCACCGTCTTTTAATTGCAAGGTTGTATCGGCATTTCTACTGCCGATGGTATACGCTAAAACACCACCCGCTGAGGTAATTTGATCAATGATGTTACTGACTTCAAGCTTAACCTGAATGGATACTTGGTTTTGAATCAAAATAGTCGGTTCAACTTCTAACTTTATGCCCACTTCAATATAGCTGATAGATTGTGAAACAAAGCCTGTCGAATTAGCGACACTGGTCAATACGGGCACACGATCACCAACATGGATCTTGGCTTTTTCTCTATTTTTAACGCGAATTTTAGGATTAGCCAACAAATTGGTATCGGTATCTTTATGCAATAAGTTCAAGGCTAAAATCGGATCAGTCACACTAAAAACGCCTAAACCAGAATTAAAGTTTTTCAGCTCAGCCAATGTCAGTTGACCGGGAATGTCATCTTCACCTTTAACACCTAAAGCGACTTGTGTTGGATATCGAACGCCAATATCTTCTAAATTACGTCGATTAACTTCCATCACTTCTACTTCTAGCATGACTTCTGGCTCGACTAAATCTTGTGAAGCAATCAGTTTTTCTGCTGTTTTAATAGACTCTAACGTATCGCGCATCACCAAGGTGTTGAGTTTCTCATCGACATAGATATCTTCGACTTTCAACACTGTTTTAATTAATGACATCGCTTGTTTCGCATCCATATTATTCAGATAGAAGCTACGTACATATAACTCTTGGTATTCTTGAATACGACTTAATGGATAAATAAGAATGGTGTTTTGATTTAAGACTTTTTTACCTAATTGATTGGTCGTTAAAATCGTCTCAATCGCATCTTCGATCGATGTGTCACGTAACATAACCGTCGTGATCATTGCATCACTTACTTCGCGATCAAACGTGAAATTTAAATGGCCTGCTTTACCAATATATTCAAACACCGATTTAATAGGCGCATTGTTAAACTCAAGACTAATCGCTGTTTTAAACGCTGATTTAATCTTAGGTACAGCATTCGTTTTTTCAATTGCTTCTTCATCTAGTTTTTCAAATAAAGCTCTGGCTTCTTTATTCGTTGAATCTTCGGCCAAAATCATTCGAACTGTTGCCCGCGCTGCATCAAAGTCATGTGCAGAAAAGGCCTGTTGTGCAGCCATCATCAGCGTTTTATGCTTTTGTGAAATACTCACTTTTTTGAGACCATTAATCGCACGTTGGTTTTCTGGAGATAAGCTTAAAACCTGTTGGTAAACCGATTCAGCCTCCAGCGGTAGATCTTTATTAAGAGACGCTTCAGCAGAATCAATAAGTCGAGAAATTTTCAACTCTTGCTGTAACTTTAAGGTGTTCCTGTATTGAGGATTAGTTGGATATTGCTCAGTTAATCGCTGTAGTTTTTGCAAGCCTTGATCTACTTTCCCATAAGCGATCAACTGCTTAGCAGTCATAAAGTCACCGTCAGCCTGCTGTTTATCATTCGTTGCTTGCATCGTGGTGCAACTTTGTAAACACAGTAACGTAAACAAAAAAGCAATCGATTTTATAGTAGTAACAGTGTTGTTCACGGTCATCAATCTCAAAGTAACGCCCCTATTTGCACACTGATCTGTGTTTGTGTCGCAAGGTTTAAAAGAATCATTTCAGTCGAACGTATGGCTTTTACCTTCCACTCATCTTCAATCGTATCGCCGCTTTTTACGGCATAGTTGTTCCGTCCATTTGTCAAAAACACGACCATTTCTCCATTTTCAAGCAGTTTTCCAGCATAAATATAAGGATTCATCGGCACCGGTGGCGCGCTAGGCATAGCAACAATACTGATCGCTTCCTGCTCGTTTGACGGCACTTCAAACATATTAATAGCGCTATCCATAATTTCTTTTCGTAATAAAGAGGGCTCATCAACCGCTTTAATAACATGGACTCGGCTTGGTACTCGTGCTGGCGTAAAATCAGCTTTTAAAGCTTGGCTAATACCCAAATCATTTTCATCTTCTTGCTCACTGATGCCATAAACCAACACTAAGGTAATCGCCAAAGCTATCCACACCATATTGTCTTTAATCATTTGCACTTAACGGTTACTCACTACTTTTTGTATATAAGAAAAATTCGATATTGGCACTCACCTCATCTTGCTTAACATCATCACGTTGAAAGCTAAGATGACTTAAGGCAATGCTCGGCAGCTCATTCATGACATCCGTCACAAAATGTCTAATGTTCGGATAACGCCCCACTAATGGGAATTTAATCTGATACAACATCATGCTTGATTGAGGGACTTCCCGAGTTGAATAATCTGATCTATTCAGTGTGAAACCATGCTGCTCGACTAAATCTAATAACTGATAAATTTTTTGATTAGACTCACTTTCAGCTGGCAGCACATCATAAAATCGTTGCGTAATATTCTTATTTTCACTGGCGTTTTGTAGATTGACAGGAGTATTAAGTCTGAGCTGGTCAACGACCGAAGCGAGTTTGTTTGTTTGCTGCACATTCAGATAAATCAAACTGCATAAAACAATACTGGCTAAAAATAACAAAATAGCGAGCTGTCCTTGCCAACCTAATTGCCTAAGCTGATAAGCAAACTGACGTCCTTTTTGATCTATTACGCTTATTTGCTGCATATCATGACCACGTTACAATTAGTTCAAATTGAGTTCCGTCTTGGCCATCAATTTTTACCGCCTCGGTAGAAATCAAACTGACCGACTTAAATAATTTTTGTTGTTTAAGACGAGTGATATAAGCAGACATCTGCTCTATAGGCAACGTCACCGCTCGAAGATGAACTGTTTTAGTCTTTGCATTCGGCTCTACAGATAGCAGACTAATATCTTTCAGCCACGCCATTTCTAGTGCCTTAAACAATTGTTGCCAAGGTCGATCAATATCGCTAATTGCTGCATTAACAGCATTTAACTCTGTCTGTTGTTGTTCGGTTAATTTCACTGCTACGGCACGTGGCTGTGATGAAACTGAATGCTGTTGCTGCTCATCTTTTAAACTTGTGAGCATCACATTGCTGCTTTGAAAAAAATACAAACTTATCAATAATAAAAATAAGCTAATACCTAAAGCGGCACTTGCCATTGGCTTTTTATTAGATGACTGTAATGTGTGGTTTAGCTTAATCATTTTCATGATGTGACGAGCCTTGCTGATAGGCTTTCAACTGGCTCATTTGAAAATATTTTTGAAGATGGCAGCCTGATCACACGATGATTATTTATTTTGACCGCTTCTGAATTAGGCATATTTGACCAATGCAATAAGATAGGCACTTGACGTTGTTGTTTTGCCAGATCAGCAACAACACTATTCAACAACTGTTCCCGTTGAATTAACAATTCAATTTGTCCAACAACAGTCTCTTCAGCTTCTACTTGTATCGCTTTAACCCAACGCCACTCGCCTTCTACAATCAAACATAAACACAAACGACCATCAGCAATAACCGCTAACCAATAAGATTTTTGTAAATTTTGTTGTTTAATCACTTCCTGTGCTTGATTAGCGATGTGCATTAAGTAAGGTTGCACAGAATCGAGTGTGATCTGTAAAGATGAAAAAACGTCATTGATGGTTTGTAATAACTCGCTAGGAACTGCACTTGCCAATGCCTTTTGGCCATACTCAGCAGGACTTTGGCACATATTCCAACTCGCTATCGCGTCACCGTAAATAGTTAAAAACTGATGTCTTAAAAAAGCGCGAGACTCTTCATTATTTTTAATTTCAGCATTCCACGGAATCACGGCATAACGTACAAATTGATTAGATAACACGATAGTGGCACTGGCTGCTTGCCACCGCTCAGTATTCAGCGTCGTTTGTAAAACCTGAGTTAAATAAGCTAGCTCAAGATCGCTATAACCGACCTTCTTTTTCAGTACAATTTTCTGTTGATCAACACACGATAATTGAGCGCCGATGAAACCTTTAAACCGCCTTACAACAATGCTGTCAGGCCGTATAAATATCGTCAGATTATCTTTTTGCAAGCTAAGCCAACGTGGTAACACGGTTAATCTCCTCTAAGGTAGTTTCACCATTTTTGACGAGTTCCAATGCGGCTTGACGCATTGTTTTAGTACCGTTGGCAAAGGCTGCTTCTTTTATTTTACGAACGGGTTCACGTAATACAATGAGCTCTCTAATTTCATCGTTAAAGCACAATAACTCTGCAATAGCTTTACGTCCTTTGTAACCTAAACCGTGACATTGACCACAGCCTTTTCCCTTTTTAAAATTAAAATCATCGACTTGCTGTTCTGTTAAGCCTGATTTTTCCACTAAAGCATCATCGGGGATATCTGCCACCAAGCAATGAGGACAATTAACACGGACTAGACGCTGGGCTAAAATGCCATTCATTGCTGATACAAAGTTATAAGGATCAACACCCATATTGGTGAAACGGCCAATCACATCAAATACATTATTAGCATGCACCGTAGTCAACACTAAATGACCTGTTAATGCAGATTGCACAGCAATTTGTGCCGTTTCATTATCACGAATTTCCCCAACCATAATTTTGTCAGGATCGTGACGTAAAATAGAACGCAATCCTTTAGCAAAGGTCAGCCCTTTTTTCTCATTCACCGGAATTTGCAACACGCCAGGCAATTGATATTCAACTGGATCTTCAATGGTGACAATTTTGTCACCACCATGATTTATCTCAGAAATAATGCCGTACAGCGTCGTTGTTTTACCGCTACCCGTTGGCCCAGTAACCAGTAACATGCCGTACGGTTCTTCTGCTAATAAACGAAAACGGGCTCTTATTTCAGGTTGAAAGCCAAGCGAATCAAGACTTAAACCTTCTGCTTCTTCACTTAATGCTTGTCTATCTAAAACACGTAATACCGCATCTTCACCCAGCACACTTGGCATAATCGATACACGTAAATCGACTTCACGACCCAGCACCATCACTTTAAACCGGCCATCTTGTGGCACGCGTCGCTCAGCAATATCTAACTCAGACATCACCTTAACGCGTGAAATAACCTGCTCGGCTTGAGCAATACCTTGAATACCGCCGACATGACTCAGCACGCCATCAATACGATATTTCACTTTTAGGCCATTATGATCCGTTTCTAAATGCACATCACTCGCGCCAGCTTTCAATGCATCATATAAAGTAGAGCGAACAAACTTAACGATTGGGCTGGTATCTTCACTAATTGAACGTAATGAAATATCTTCTAGCCCTTGTTCATTATTGGCATGATCGCCTTGACTAGATGAGACGTCGCCCAATGCTCGCATGCTCGCTTCATGATGAGCTAAATAAACATTTAAATCATCTGTATGTGCCAACACCCAAACGGCTTCTTCAGTCATCAAGAGATCTAGTTTATTTTGTAAATTCAGATCGAATGGATTGGCATGAACAACATGTAAAACGTGTCGTGCATCACGAGCAATAATACAGCCTAATTTTTCTGCTTGGGCAAAGGGTAATACCGTAAATTCAGGTTGTAGTTCATAAAGTTGTGAAATATTCAACACGGGATATTGCATGAATCGGCCCAAAGCTTGAGCAAAGATCTCAGGGCTTAAATGGCTAATATCTTCTAATACATTGAGTAATGGTTTTTTGGTTTGTTCAGCCAGTTTTTTGGCTTGTTGTAATTGTGCTACCGTTAGCACTACATCTTCTTTGTTTGATGTCGATAATAAGGCCATATTCATTGAATACTCCCCGCCAACTCAAAAATTGGCATGTACATTAATACAACAACCAAGCCCACCACTAAGCCGATTGCAATCATCAATATCGGTTCTAGTAATTTGGTAAACCACTCAACAACACGGGCAATTTCATCATCATAAAAAATACCGATGCGTTCCATCATTTCGCCCATTTGTCCGGTACGTTCTCCCACTCGTAACATACGAACAGAAATAGAAGTTGTCAGCCCATGTATTTCCATCGCAGTCGATAACGGTTTGCCTTCTTGCACGTCATTCACTACGTTGGCTAATTTGCTACGTAATAAAGGCTGTAATAATGACGACACCATCCGCATTGCACTGGTCAGTGGAATACCGCCTTGCAATAACATACTTAAAGTCCGATAAAACCGTGCTAGTTGATAAATACGCAGACTCTCACCCACTTTAGGAATTTGCCACACTTTTGCCATGATCATGCTGCGAACAAAAGGTCGACTTAATACATAACTCATCAAACAAATACCCACAATAAATACAGCAAATGCTTCGCGACCATGAGTATGTAATAAACGTCCCCAACTCAATAAAAGCTGAGACATCAACGGCAACTCAGCATTAGTGCTTTCATAAATCACACTAAATTTAGGTACAACATAACCTAATAAAAACAGCACCACTAAGCCGCCCACCACCAGTAATAACACCGGATAAATAGCGGCAGAGATAATCTTCTTTTTCATCGCATCAACTTGCGATTGATAAGCGACATGTCGACGTAAAGCCGTTTCCATATCACCCGTGCGTTCACTCGCTCGAATCAAAGCAATATAAAGTGCTGTAAAGACATCTGGCACATTTTCTAATGAGGTTGAAAGTGTTTGCCCATCAAAAAGCGACGCTTTGATTTTGTTTAAAACAGCTTTCGATTCAGCATGCGTTTCCTTCTCAGCTAATGCTTCTATTGCCTCAACTAAGCTTAAGCCAGATTCAATCAACGCCAACAACTCTTGGCTGAATAACATGACATTAAATTTAGTTGTTTTGAGACTAGCAATCTTAAGATTAACTGCCTTTTGCTGGCTGATTGATAACACATGATGACCTTGTTCTTCTGCAATAGAACGCGCTTGCAAAGAATTGCCAGCCTCGACTTCCATCACATTAACAGTGTCGCCTTGTACTATTTTCAAGCTAAATTTCACTCTTTAAAGTACCTATTGCCAGCTCACAATATCGGCAGCAATGTCTTTACCACCACTCGCATTATCATTGCCTAATGACCACAAATCATAATCGCCACTTTGGCCATGTGTACCGGGCATTTGATAATGATAAGGATTGTCCCAAGGATCTTTTGGTGCATCTTTTTGTAGATATGGACCTTGCCATTTGGGTTCATTATTAGGTTGCGTCGTTAATGCCGCTAAACCATTTTCTGTGCTTGGGTAATGCCCAACATCCAAACGATAGGTATCTAATGCTTTACCTAATGCGTTGATTTGAGCGCGAGCCGTTTTGACTTCTGACTTACCGATTTGAGCAAAATATTTGGGGCCAACATAACCAGCCAATAGACCGATAATGACCATAACCACCAGCAACTCGAGCAAGGTAAAACCTCGCTGTGCTGATCTAGCTGTATTTGTTAATTGAACTGGATTAATAAACGCTTTGAACACTGACATGATGACTACCTTAATGTTGAACATGAAGAATAAAAAAAGAGGATGCACCAACCGGCACATCCTCTTAATCTTTACTTATGCAAACACTTCAACATCAGAAGCGCTAAATGAAGTAACACCCGTCAAGACCGCAATTTGCACGGCATCACCAGCACCATTTCCGTCAGCATCATAGCTTAATGTATTGGTCAGTGAATCAAACAACAAATAGTCATCTGCATCACCTGCCACAGCACCAGCACCACTCACCAAGTTAGCAGCAGAGAAGCCACCAACAGTCAATGAACTGAACATATCAACATTTAAAGCAATGGTATCCGTACCACTTAGGAAGTCAGTAATCGTATCAACACCCGTCAAATCAAATGCTGTATCGACATAGCTTTGAACTTCATCATCATCACCTGTGACAACTTGCTCTTGCACTTGACCAAATACAAACGTATCAGCACCAGCACCACCGGTCATAACATCATCACCGCTGTTACCAACAAAGACATCGTCTTGCGTTGTTCCGATGAACGTATTGTCATCAGCATTACCTTCAAAACGCAGACCATTCGCTGTTACGCCAGATGCATCAATAACCACATTATTAATCGTGCCGCCGTTATTGCCTAAGCTGTTGCTAAGATCACTCACATTACCATTCGCTTGGAAATAGTAATGATCGTTCAACATTTGCAACGCATCATTTTCTACATTCAACTGATCAACGGTTCCACCGACTTGAACAACTTCCATGCTTTGGAAGTTAGCATCATTCAGTACCACCGTACCGCTTGCTTGAGTATTAGCACCAACACCTGTCGTAACACGCAAGGTATCAACACCATCACCACCCACGATTAGATCATGTTTCGCACCGGTCGCAATCCATTCTTGATTACCATCATCAGCAGCAGAAGTTGTACCTGAAACACCTGTACCAAAACCACCGATTTCAAAGATGTCATCGCCATCTTCACCATACAAACTATCAGCACCACTTTGGCCAACTAAAACATCGTTGCCATCGTTACCGTAGTAAGTATCGTCACCTGAATGCATCGTGCCGTAGTCAACACCTTCACTACCGTAAACAGTTTCAGTTGCACCAGCAGTTTCATTACCACCATCTACACGTGTAAAGCTGCCTTCTTCTCCTTCGCTGGCATCGTAGATAATATTTACATCATGGAATAAGTTAGCAATTGAATATTCATCAGCAGAAAATCCTGCATAGTCATATTCAACTTCAACGGCACCAACGATGTCATCTTCTGGTTCGAACTCAGCTTCTTCATATTCAAAAGCAATAGTGACTGATTCAGACTCACCACCCGCAGTACCATAAATATGAGTACCCGGATTTAGTTCACCTAAGCTTAAAGACTCGCCATTTGCTTCAAATTGTTCAGAAGACAACGTGATATTGACACCATCATTCAACTCAATACGTTCAATGCCACTGAAACCTATTGACTCAGAAAAATCACCACTTTCAGTAAATTCAAGTGTATCAACAGCGTTATAACCAGCAATAGTACTTGCAGCTGTGTTGATTTCTGAAGAACCGGGACGTGTAACGATATTTAAACGAACATCTGTCTCTGTTTGTTCTGCAATTTCGATACTGTCTAATGCAACAAATTCACCTAACACATTATCAAAAACAACGAATCCTGCATCATCATTGTCTTCTTCAGCCTCTTGAACATCGGTATATCTAGCCACATTTCCATTGTTATCTAGAGAAGATGTCGCACCTAACATACTTACTGATGGTGCTAGATCGTCATCGTCATCGTCATCGTCGTCATCGTCGTCTTCGACTTCTTCGACTTCTTCATCTTCATCTTCATCTTCATCTTCATCTTCAGTAAGATAATCCTCAGCATCAGCTAATACAAAGGTATCATTTCCCCCACCACCCAGTAATAAATCATCCGATGTTGCTAAATAAACATTACCATTAATAGCTTCATTTCCAGCGGTACTGTCTCCACCTTCTATATAGTCACTCCCCTTCCCACCACTAATGATGTCGTCGCCATTGTCACCAAAAATAGTATCATTTCCGGATCCACCATGAATAATATCATCCCCATCACCACCGGCAATGGCGTCATCACCTGAGCCCCCTAAAATTAGATCATCACCAGATTCACCCACTAAAACATCATCGCCGGCACCGCCTAAAATGATGTCGTTGCCTGTACCGCCGAGAACAACATCATTACCATCCCCTGCATAAATCAGATCATTACCACCAGCACCTTCAATATAATTATCAAGACCATTTCCGACCACAAAATCAGCGTTATTTGTGCCCGTATAAGTTACTTCTGTTGAATTAAAAATTTTTGTCGCCATGATTTCTCTCCATCAAATTTTTTAAAATTCCGCAAGACTGAATAAATACCAGTCTTGCGGTTAATTACCATCAAAAATTATTATTTAAGGGATGCTTGCACCCGGCGGTGCAAATCCAGGAATTGCAATTTCCTTAAAGGTAGTTTCTTCCTGAGCTGTTTGACGAAGACGAATAGCATCTGATAGGACCCAATCATCAGTATCAGTACCGTCACAAGCAGCTTGAATATAAGTAAACCCAGATAGCGCATTTGTCGATCCATCGTCATCGTAAAAAACAGTATCAGCAGTAAAATCGACCCAATTGCTATTCACCACTGCATCTTGCGTTGCTAAGGTTGTACTAGCTGGATCAGTGGCATCAATAGGTGAATTTTCACCTGTGATAGCAGCCGTGACGCTATTCTTGGTAGGCAAATCAAGATAGTTGGTCCCATTTACTTGCTTATTCAAAAATGTGTCATAACTTTTCGAACGATGTTGGACAGAGGTGAAGGTACGACCCACCCGATAGACGGGCGACGTATTACCAGCTGTGCTGAAAATGGTATATCCCACATTGACAGTTCCAGAGTTAGCAAAGCCACCACGAGCAATATCATTAATTTCAAAATATTGCGTGCCAGATTTACTGCTATCATGATCCGCACTAATCATCGTTGCTCGTGTACCAAAAATACACATCGTTTGTGCAGAATTTCGCCATACATAATCAACGAGAGTTCCGATATTTCCGCCACCGCCAGTTGTAGCTGGAATAACCGTACTTCTATTCCCAACTAATGTATATCCTGATACTGGCGAGAAATTTTCAAAAAATGGTTTTGCTATGAAACAAGTGTTGTTTTTGGAAGTCGAGGGTTGGTTTGCACCAGCAATCGGATATGAACCAAAGTTCCCTTTAACATCATCAGCATTTGCCGGTGGTACAACCCGACCATCGTTATAACAACTGGTATAAGCTGAACTTGCAAAACCAGTATCAGGTAATGCAACCAAGCCTAAAGCATGTGCTTGTGTTCCAGACAAACCTAAGGCTAAGAGCATTGTTAGTTTTAATGTGTT
>LAZR01000710.1_pt1 | contig 23626 bp, 43 predicted proteins | sample 329461 | NCBI WGS metagenome assembly LAZR01 (sample SAMN03002196, study PRJNA259156) | marine sediment metagenome | biome: sea floor; feature: Hydrothermal impacted sediments; material: marine sediment; isolation source: Loki non-amplified sample from Loki's castle hydrothermal vent sediment ...
AGCTGATACGGCTGCCCTTTTGCCAAATTCATCATTCGCTGCGGTTAATTTATCCTGATTTTTTTCAATTTTAGTAAGTATTTGAGAATAGGATAATCCCTGTTTGGCACTTTCTATAAATATATTTCTTAGTGCCGTGGCAGAGGAAGAGGTATCTATTCCTGCATCAGATAATTTTCCTAATAAAGCCGTTAATCTCGTAAATGGAACACCGGCTGCATTCGCTGCTCCGGCTACTATTGGTAAGCCTGTTTGTAACTTTTCAAAGTTTAAAGCGGAACTTTGAGTAGCAACTGTCAATTGATCTAAAATTTCAGGCGTATCAATTGAAGAAAAGTCATCAAATGTTTTTATCATCGCACCAACCAATTCAGCAGTATCAGAAAGCTCCCCCCTCATAGCAATTGACCCCGCTATGGTTGCTTCTGTCATATTTATAATGTCGGGAGTTTCAAATCCAAGTCTGGCAAAAGCTTCTTGTAATCCGACCACTTCGGTTGCGGTCTTAGCTGTAGTAGCACCCAGCCGCTTAGCATCATCCTGTAATGATATTAATTCCGGTCTTGTGGCTGTTGCCATCACAGAAGCCAGATTTGCATTTGCCTGTTCAAAATTTGCGAAAACACTTACAGCATTGCCCACAACGCCTAATATTGCCGTCGCTCCTAAGATCAATCCGAAACTGCCTAAGGCTCTTCCGACTTTCCTTATTGGAGAAGTTAATTTCGTAAAGGCTCTATCTGCCCTTGCTACCGCTATCTCTGATTTTACAGCAAAAGATTGAACACTCTTTGACATAACCCTGGTAGTCTTAGAGAACTTATCAACTGCCGTAAACTTTGTAAATACATTTAAAGCCATAATCGAATTAAGAATTAAGAATGTAGAATTAAAAATTCATAATTCTTAATTCATAATTCTTAATTCTTAATTGGAAGAATGCCATTATTTTTTCTTTAAATTATCGTTAACTTCTTTAACATCATCATACCAGTATTCTAATCCCTGATAATCTTCCTTATCTAAATAAAGATTTTTGATTATATTAGGAGGCCAGTGATGTTCCCGGACAACAGACTTGATCATGTTGTCAGTATTCGTAGGATCTAACTGATAAAAAAAATTACAATAGAATTTGTAATTTTCCTATCGGCAGTATCAAGAGCTTTTATTATTCCTTTAGCTTGACCGGTAAGACAAGCTAAGTAAGCAACTATACGAGCATCACCATCGCCTGCTTTTATTCCCTTTAAATGGGGCTCTAACATTCTACCATTTAATCTGGCCTTATATTCAAGATGTGTTACTGCCAATTCTTCTTTTAATGGGAAAGATAGCTCTTGTTTGAATTCTCCTTTGTCATTCAAAGACAAAAATCCCAAAGAAATGGCTTCTGCAAGAGTATCTATTTGATCTCTATATTCCTCACGAGCTGAGGGAAATATTTTTTTTCTGTCTAACCAGCCATCAATTTCTTCAATGGCTTTTTCTAACGGAATTTTTTGTTTCATCCAACTATCTTTTTTAGTTTGTTACCACCAGATATTTTCAAAGTAAATGTAGCCGCATTACCATTGCCTTGCATATCGCCCACGGGCTTACCGGTGCCGCCATAAACAGTTCCGTTTATATGAGTAATTGTCCATTCTGTCTCAACAGGCGATTCGGCAAGTTCAACCAATTTCTCTAAATCACCCCTTGTATTCATATCCCAGGCAATTACGGTTTCCAATGACCATCTGACACGATTCATTTGATCTATCATCTCTCCGTTACCGGCGATCATATTAACATCGTCGTTAGAACGAAATCCACCTGTATCAAAAGTGGAATCTTCATTTGATTTTGGTAAAATAACACCTGACCCTACTGTCGGATGATTAAAAGTTATTTCTAATATGTCTCCACCAACTGCCATTGATTATTATTTAAGTAGTTCCAAAATTAAACCCGGCTTCTGCGGTGGTGCTTGCTATCCTTGCAAATCCACTTCTTTTATACCGGAAAAATGTTTCTAATCTATCGGGATTAGTTGTACTGATCACAACGGTAATAGAATCTTGCATAAATGCAGGAGTAACAGTTAACGCCTTTTTAGAAAGGGATTCTGCATATTTATCAATTATTTGTTTCCATTGTTTGGGCTTTATAATCTTTTGAGCCGAAACGGTATCTTCATCTGCCGCTATTGCATGATCTACAACGTTAATAAGTTCCAGTAAATAATATCCAAATCTGATATTAAAATCTATCATCAGATTCCTTGAATATCTAAATTGTGGAGGTGTTTCTCCTACCGGGTGATAGGTAGTAACAAAATCCTGTACCTGGTATTTTTCATTAACCAGGTCAACGGTAGAGCAGCCTTTTTTAACAATAGCATCCCTATTATCATAATCAGTCATAGAACCTATTGATATTGGTGTAGGCATATCAGGATAGGACCTGCCTGCTGTATCTAAATGTGGGTTATCTTGTGCCTGCCTGCCAAATAATAACGTTTCATTTGCTGCTGCCTCAAAGGGTAAGCCCGCACTTAAAGGAGCCGGACATATAGCTATTGTAACTTCATCTTTTCTGCTATCCGTAACACTTGAAGGATCATCTGCTACCGACCCGGTAAGTGCTATAAAGGGTTTCATTATAATTCCTGAATACCTGCCTGTAGGGTTGTTAGGATCGGGAATACCGTTAAACGCTTCTAAAGTATCTAATATGCTGGTAACTGTTCCATAGCTGTTGACAACTATAGTATTCCAGTTAGTTCCAAATAAAGCTAATGCGGCAGAAATGCTTGGAGTTGCTGAGCCGGATTGAGTAGAATTAACTGCATAAGTTATTCCTAAGTCATTATCGTCGGTATCAACGGTTACTGAAATATCATCAGCGGTTAAGCCTTTCCACTTACTTGTGAGTGTTGCTTCGTAATCTGTTTCAGTTGCTAAAACAGGGCAGCCCGTAACGGCATTTATCGCATCTGCTATTTTAGCTGTAATATCTGCGGTTGTATCGTCTTTTAAAATATTAATATTATAAAATGTTCCGTCTATTCCGGCTCTGCCGGAAATTATTAAAGTATGTGTGCCATTGCCGGTTGCAACTCCAACAGGCGTAACGGTCAAGACTTTTGCAGCTGCTGCCAGTGCAACGGCTTGTGGATAAACAACTGTAGGTATTCCTCCAATTCCACCACCTGCCAACGGGCGTAAAATTCTCATTATATGATAAATAGGAGAGCCATATCCGTATAAGGTACCGGCTTGTTGGGCAGATGTAATTTCTTTTGCAGCAAGATCTAAAGTTGCCTGTTGTGCAGTATTGGCTTCTGCTAAAATGGCAATTCGCTGAGGTAAATTTGGCGTAACCTGAGCGAAATCACCTTTTATAATTTTATATCCTACTATTCTTGATATTCTTTCCGAACCTACTGCATCACTATCCATATATATGATTTTTGAATTATAGACAACAAAGAAATGCATGTTATTTTAAATAAAAAAATTTTGGTTACAAAAAATGTATTATCTTTACCAAAAATTATGATACATCCATCAGTTAAAATAGGTAAATATTGTATTATTGCTGAAAGTGCTATGATAGGTGAAAATACTATCATTAAAGACTTTTCTGTAATAGGAAAAAATGTTAGAATAGGAAAGGATTGTATAATCGGCAGGTATTGCGAAATAAGAGATGATTGTGAAGTTGGAGATGGAACTTCATTTGGCAGTCGATGTACATTGTCTGCCGGAACTATAATCGGTGATCATTGCGTAATAAAATATTCATTCGTAGCAACGGATACTAAAGATTTAACTACCCCTGGCAAAAAAACAACCTGCACAATAGGCGATAATGTATTAATTGGAGCTTGCGTTGTCCTCATGCCCGGCATAAATGTAGGTAATTTTGCTATAATCGGAGCAATGAGCCAGGTAAGGCATGATGTAGCTCCCGATAAAATCGTATATGGAAATCCATGTTAACTGACAGACAAAAATTTTGCTTAGAAAGAAGGGACAACTGGAAGCCCTCCATAAATATTGAGATACCTGAATTTGTTAGGTTAGGCAAAAATTGCCATATAGAAAAAAATGTTGTATTTGCCTTACATGGACTGGGAGCAGAATTTATTGACGATCAATGGATGTTAATCCCGCATAATGGAACAATAGAGATAGGAGACAACGTTACCATACTTGACAGCACAATCATAATGAGAGCTACAAAAGAGGCAACAAAAATCGGTAGTGGTTCTATATTAGGCGTAAAATCCCACATTGGACATAACGTGCAGATAGGCAAAAATTGTCTGATCGGGTCCTCAGCACTATTAGGAGGTAGTTCTAAGATCGGTGAAAATACCTACATCGGTGTTGGCGCCTTAATTAAAAATAAAATCATTATAGGAAAAAAATGCACTATCGGTATGGGAGCAATTGTTACAAAAAATGTTCCCGATGGTGAAACGTGGGCTGGTGTGCCGGCTAATAAAATTAATTAAAATGAAAAATATTAGATTGATTAAAGTGGGATTTAAAAAACGCTCACTTATGTTTGATATAATTGATTTAGGAAATTTCAGCTTGATGGTTTTTCAATTTTGGTTTTTTGGTTTTGGAATTGCATATCAATTAATAGATAGTTTGGAAAAAGATATTGCTGAATTTGAAAAGGTAAAAAAGGAATGGAATACGAACAAAAGCTAAAAAAGTTGAAATGAATAAACTATAATTAAAAAATGTGTTATTTTTCTGTTATAATTTTTCCTTAAGCTCTTCTGCCTTATCCAAATACCATTTTTCCTTTTCTAATTCCTGTTTCATATTATCCTTATGTCCTAACCGCATACGATATTTAAAGGCTGTTAATGTACAATAATTAATTGCTGCCCGGGCACCCCATATAGAAACCATCATATCAATAACTTCTATTGGATATTGTTTATAATGGGATGGGTGTATTTTGTCTTTAGGCATAATTTTGAAATTAAAAGTTTAGGATAAATTGTTTTTGTTTTATTATTAATATTTAGCGATCCAGCACCATTTTTTTTAACTTTTTTCTTTGACCAAACTGTAGCCATTCCTACCCTATCTCCTTTACACGAAAATAATTCACCTTGTTTTGTAATATAATATCCTATACAATTCTCATATCCTTTTGCTATGGTCGGCAAATAGATCCCATCTTTAGGAATTTTAGGGATAACTATTTGAATCAAATCATATTTTTTGGCCCCGTTTCTTTTTTTCAATAATACATTTTTCAATTCTGCAATATTTTTTTCAGTAATATCCAACTTTTTTTGTCTTAATATCTGCATAAGATACCATTTTGCTAAATTTTTTCTTCCCCTGCTTTTAACTTCCTTGTTTCGTTTTCTTAATTCTTCAGCCAATTCTGGATGAGATTTTATGTAATAATAAGTTGCCCTCCCAATAGCATTCCTTGTTTCAACAATAAGATTATCAAGGCGTAATTCTTTTTTCTTTTCTGTTAATCTTATTAAGCCATCCTGAACGGCATCTTGTCCTTCATACGTAGAAAGCAAAACAGAATATTCAGGTCTTCTTAATGTTTTATTAGCATACCGAACAGCTCTGTTATATTCTATCTCTGTTATCATTATTTCCAAATTATTCAAAACTTAGGACATTTTAGGACATTTTATAGCTATTACCTAAAATAATTCCAATAAAATTCATAACTAATAGGGTCTAATGTTCTTTTTAGGAATCCGTTATCTTGAAATTTAAATCTATGTAACCTATCTACATGGCTTCTGCCTCCTAATTTCCCTATTCCATGCTTTATTCCCAAGGAATACAATTTATCGGGCTTAAATACTTTGTAATTTAAGGTCCGGTATAAATGAAGATCGGTATATGTTTCATAATCCTCACACCATTCAAAGTTCATGTCGGGCTTTATTAGCGTATTCATTGCTGCAGAACGTTGATCATGCAGCATTTCAAAGTACTTTTTTATCTTTATATTGTAATATATAGTATGATTTGTACCAAAAAGATCGGGCTTGCCATGTTCTACCCACTTATCTGTCATGTATCTTAGATAATCCGGAGAATACCAATCATCATTTTCCCAAAATGCAATAATATCAAGCCCCTTTTTCCTTAAAATATCATATCCTTTACGATACCTGAATGTAATATCCGGCTTATCTGATTTTGGTTTTTCACTTATTAAAACTGTACAATACGGCTTTAGAGTCTGTGCTTCTAACATCCTGAAACTATTGGCAAGCAATTTAAAACGATCACCTCGATCTGGAATGATAATACCTACTTTCATCGGAATTTGTTAATCATTAAAATAAAAAATCCCCGTCAGATGCTTAGCCGTCTGACGGGGTGGTAGTACCTCTCATCGGAATCTATTTTTGATTTTATTTATTTCTATCTGTCTTTTTGCCTGGTATGCCTGATCAGTATTGCCTAAACTCTTTTGCTCCCCATGTCTGCGATACCTTTGTAAATAAGAATTGCAATAATTCAATTTACAGCCTTTAGAAAGTAATCTCATATTAAACTCGTATTCTTCACCTAACCAAAGAGTTTCATCAAACCCGCCAAATCTGTCAAAGCAATCCCTTCTATACAATACAGTACCCCCATGAATTACGTTTAAGTTAATTATATCTTGTAAAGTTGGATTCTTAATAGTTGGAATATAGGGCTTTTCTAACCCATTTGACCAGAAATTGATAGCATTACCATGAATAAAATCAAAACCCTGGATGGCTTTTAAGCTATCTTCTATGCAATTTGGAGTTAATAAATTATCTTCGGAACAGAAGCGGATATAATCACCTGTTGCTTTTTCTAATCCCCGGTTAATATTATAGGAAACGCTTTTGTCTGATTGACTTAATATAAACTCTGTCTGATAGGTTTGATTCTCTATGCTTTCAATTGCCTGCTTTAAAAAGCCCCTATCTTCATTACATGGAATAATGATACTAACCATTTCTTAAGAATTTAGCAGGATTACCTACCATGACATAATTATCCTTGACATCTTCTAAAACTACTGCACCCACTCCGATAGTTACATTATTGCCTATCTTGACCTTGTTTTTTATCATGCAGCCAATTCCTAAATAACAATTATCACCAATTGTAACACTTCCACCAAGTATTGTTCCGGCTATGATAAGACAATGCTTGCCTATGTTTACATTATGTGCTATGTGGCAATTATAATCTATCTTGGTACCTTCACCTATACGAGTATCATCAAGCGTTGGTCTAACAATATTGGTTCCTGAAAAAATTTCAACCCTTATTAGCTTATATGCTCCTAAAATAATGTTCACTGTCATACCCAATTCTTTAAAAATTCAGGAGGATTTAAATTTCTTGTGCCCCTATAATTATGTTCTATGTAATCTTTGACCGGAAACTCAATAAGCATAGAACTTTTACTTTGTTCGTATAAATCTAACATCGTCTTGATGCAAGGAGCGCCATGATGTGCGAATTTAATATATTTTAGATATTGAATTTTATTTATAAGCATAAAATAAGGATGCAAATAAGGTATCCCAATAGTAACATTTCTTCCGTTTTTATCCGTATAGCATATTTCTCCTATACCATAACTTGAATCTTTAAGATCAGCTTGCATTTTTTCTATTATACCCCCCTTTTTCATCTCAATATCGCTATCAAAAAGCAATGCATGCTTTGTCAGGCAACTTGCAAGACCATAATTTAACCCCTCTCCATGTCCTATGTTGCCCCCTATGTGGTAAGTAGTGCAATTATCATAAGGATTTGATTTTAAATAAACATCACATTTATGTCCCGGGGTGGACCCGTTAACAATTATTAAAGGCAATTCGGGATAGAATTTTCTTACAGATTTTATGGCTCTATCAATAAGCCCCTTAGTATTATAGACAACAGTTATTCCGGTTAGCATAAGTAAGTAATTTAGAATAATCGTAATTTAATCTTTTCTAAGTTAATCCTTTTCACAGCTGCCTCGTAATAGTCTTTGTCAATTTCAAATCCCCAAAATTCATATCCTAACCTGTGGGCTGCTATGGCACTGCTACCTGAGCCCAAGTGAGTATCTAAAATCTTATCGCCTTTTTTGGCATAATTCATTAATAACCATTCATAAAGTTCAATAGGTTTTTGGGTAGGATGTATTTTCTTTATAGCATTTTGTTTCCCATCATTAGCTTTAAACTTAAATATTCTTGTCCTTGAATTATCACTTATCCAAGCAAGTTCTGCATCAGAGAAGCCATTGGTATGGCCATTAAAATCCTTATCCCAAATTACCCAAGATTTTACTGCAGGAAGATAATTTGTGAAATAATTACCACCCCATATTATTTGTTTTTTACTAATCCTGAATAGGTCTGCGAAATATTTATATGATGGTATTTTTTTATTCCATTTTTTACTTTCATTTTTGAATTTTGTATTATAATGCTTTATTGAGCCTATACCATATGGAGGATCCACAATGGCAAGTTCAAAGAAATTATCAGGAAATTCCTGCATACTTTCTATACAATCCCTATTATATATTCCGGCTTTCATTTATTAATTTATATATTTCTTCCCAATCTTCTGGGATACCCCCAAGATTTCTGTCATCTATATAAATATCTGCATAGATTTTGGGAGATGGTTGGAAAAGTATTTGTTCGTATGACGCATTTACATTGACCAGAATCCCTTCCAGCCCTTTTAATGTTAACCAGTCATATGCAGCTATAAGCTCTGATCCGCCCCTACATGTCCAGATAATTAGTGTATGACCTTCGCTGAGCAATCTTTTTAACACATTAACCACGTTAGGTTTAGTTGCTCCTATTTCCGGATACTTATGATCGACAATTGTTCCGTCAAAATCGATTGCTATTATTAGCTTATTTTTCATTATGATATTACCAAAAGTATTTGCTTTAATCGTTCACCTGTTGCCTTATAACTATGTTTTTCTTTAACCCAGTTGTATATATGAGTTTGTAATTCACTAATATCTTGCTTTGACATAGAATTTAAATATACAATTGCATCTTTAAATTCCTTTTCATTAGCAACCAATATCATTGGACATTCTCCGTATATTTTTTCGTAAATATCTTTATTAAGATTTTGGGTAATAACGATCTTCCCGCAAGAGGCTGCCTCTAAAGCCGCATATCCATAATGACCATATTCAAAGCCTTCAATTTCGGGCTTAAAGAGTTCTATGTACACATCGCAATCAGAAATTCTTTTCATATTTTCCGAATGGGGGACTGACTTTTTAGAATAAATAAAATCAAAATTGCCTTCACCGGGGCAGCCGTTGCTACTTATTTCATCCATCATTGAAACGATCTTATCGGTTCCTTTTATTTCCGGGTTACTTGGATAGTGTGCTATTTTTATAGGACTATTTACCTGGTGCTTAAATGCCGGATGGTCTTTAATATCAATACATCTCTCAACATATTGCATATTTTTAGCTCCTAACTTAAAAAATTCACAATGATTGGTTAAGGTCCCATGAACCATATTGAATGCTCTATTGCACCATGCAGCCCTTTTCCTGTAAAAATTGCCTGTATGAAAAACAAATATTTTTGCTGACGGTAATTTATATTTTAATACCGCAGTATAAGAATTAATACAACTATGAAATACTACTATTGTATCAGCTGTTCTAATTAACGAATTTATTTCTGATCTTAATTTTATCAGACTTTCTGATTTGTATTTAAATCCATGGGGGACCGCCTTAACATCAATACAATCAACGCCAACAAGCCTTAAAGCATTAGCCATATTGTGCATATGATTTGCCCAGTCGTTATCGCATAAAAATAGTATCATACTATCTGCCTTATTACTTCAAAACATTCAGCATATTTGCATCCCGCTTGCAAGCCCCTATAAATTGCATTAGATACAATAAATTCTACATCCATATATGGTCTGTGTTGCTGTGATTTATACTCTTTTAAAGCCAGTATCTTTTTATCAAGATGCCTTTTTCCTATTTTAAAAAACAAATTAGGAGAAAATTTAAAATGATTATGTGGAAAATCGTATCCGTAAATATTGATGTTTTTAAAGGCTCTCAATGTTTCTTCATAAATAACTTTATGATCCTGGTGTATGTCGTGTTGAGAAAATATAAATACCGTATCAATGTCAATTTTCTTTTTTATTGAAATCATTGCATCTAAAATTCCCTGCCTGTTTTTGTGGAAAAATCTTACTTTATTATTTAATATAATTATCTTACCATTAACACCCAGACTACGACAAGATATAAGCATTTGATGTTTTAACTTTTTTATGCCGCAATAGGAAAATGCAACGATATTAACTACGTTACCCTCCTCTATTAATCTTGAAATAGTGGCTCCGGCTCCAAATTCCGCATCGTCAGTATGAGCGCTAATAAATAAATAATTCATTCTATTATCTGATTTGCCCAATCGTTATCACATAAAAATAATATCATGATTGTAATTCTTCTCCGGTTAATGCGAAATATAAGTTTTGAAGTTGGTGGACGTATTTAATTTCTGATGTGTATCCTAATCTTGCATCATAATGTCCTTCAATACCTAATTGATATATTCCATTCTTAAAGGGCACTATTTCTATATAGCAATAATAACCTTCTACTAAATTACACCAATGTCCACTTTCGTTTTTCTGTAACCCAAACTTCTTTAACCATTCTTCTGTGAGGGGCAATCCATATAATTCTTTTGTTGGGGTTGTATAGCCTCCGCTTAATTGTGTCATTAATAAGGTTTCGTTTTCATCAAATTTAGCCACTTTATAAGCCCCTCCAATACTTTCATTTGTTCCAACTAAATTTCCTATTCTTAATTCTGTTGCTTTCATTCTATTCTCCCCCTACTTACGTTAAATGTTTTAACAATTATCTTATCCAGCCATACACATTTAACCCCGGAATCAAATACGCGACTTATAAATTCAAAATCCCCCATCCTTTCGTGAGCAAAATGATGGATAAATTTAAAATAAATTTCTTTGCTTACAAAAAAACAGCTGCCTCCTATTGAGCCCCTTATTGGACTTTTCTCCCAAACGTTATCTTGCGGATAAATACCACCCCCCCTTATGCCTATCCATGCCCGGACAAAGATAACATCCGCTTGAATATCCTTTATTTCATTGAATATATCATAATCAACTAAGTAATCATCATCATCCAATAAGTAAACAAATTTACCTTTTATTTCTGATAATACTAACTGAAATGAGCTATTGGCATAATATAAACCCATTCCCTTTTTATCTTTAATAAATATCTGCTCAAAATCACCTTTCATCTTAGATATTGAACGCTGATTTTTCTTAAATCCTTCAGGTCTTTTATCTCCATGGACCCGGGTAATCACAGAAACTATAGGAATTTTACCATAACTTTTTTTCGTGATCTCATAATTGTCCCTAATAGCCATGAGTTTATAAAAAGAAACGTCTTGTCCTACCATATTTTTTAGTTTGTTAGAATCGAGATCCATAATAGTATATCTATCCCATTTTTTTTGATGTCCACCGCCGCCTACATTAGTAAAGCCATGTTTTATGCCTACACAAATAGGCTTACCGGGTACAAATGTTTTTCCCCGATTTGATTTCCATAACTCTTGGTCTAAATACGGACAGTCATAATCAAACTCGCTTCTAAGCACATTCCGGGTTACAAGTGTAGCCATCATGCTTGCTCTTTTTCTATGGACAAATACTGCATACTGCTTTGTAATTATATGATAATAAATACTTTGCCCTATGCCAAAAATATCTGGTCTATCAGCTTTCTCCCACTTTTCGATTAAAGTCTCAATATAATTATCAGCATACCAATCATCGTCCTCCCAGCAAATAACTACATTACATCCTTTATTGAATAATTCATTAAATCCCAAATGATAACGATAAGTAATATCCACTCCACTAAATAAAGTTTTATCATTTACAATCCTGATATACTTTGGTTTTATTGTTTGTCGTACTACTAAAGACTTCGCTTTACCCAAAAAATACGGTCTATTCCCCTTTGTCGGGATCACTACACCAATTACAATCGCTGATTCAGGCTGATTTATCTTTACAAGAAACCCATTTTTTACCAATCTAACAGCCTGCCCTGGCGGAAAATCCTTATCGCTTACGATTGTTAAAGAGCCGTCTGATTTTTTTCTTGTAAATATCTTATTAAAAGCTCCATTTACCGTTAAAGATTTTAGTTTATATCTCATTGGAATTCCCCATTAATTATTTTATCATAAATTTGGTCAGCTATGGCTTTCATTTTATCGCAATACTTTTTATCTTTTCCATAAGAAGCGTAACCAAATTCGCCTTTCTCAAAATTAAAACTAATAATAATAACTCCATCCCTTCCATGTTTTTTAGAAAGAACTTCACAATCTTTTTTGGTTATCCAATTATCTGAATAATCTGAAATATTTCCGTCTTTAATCATCAATTTCTATGAATGCTAATATAATAACTAAACCTAAAATAAAACAAACAAACACAAGTGATATTACCAATCTTTCCCCTATTGTCAACCTCGCTATAAATACATCCCATTCAATAAATATAGCACAGCCCCAAACCAGTAATAAGCTCACTACAACATAAATTGTTAAAAATATTGATTTTTTCATAATTTTAATTATTTAGTCCTACCCAATACCGCATTAACGTAATCAGCCCAGGTATAATATTTTACTTTTAATTCTTTCATAACCAAATATACTAAAATATCTCTGATAACCATATTATAAACGGCTACATCAAAGAAGTGATTTTGAACAATGCTATTTTTCTTGACCCATTTAGAAGCAATGCCTTGACCGTCTTTGTTTTCAGTTATCCTGTGTTCCGATTCGTAATGTGCGAAGAAATTATTATACGAATATTTTCCAGCTGAGGAAGTTGGAAAATTCATAAATCCGGAGGGTTGCTGATCATCATTGCCCTCATCCCATTTTAAATCCATCCTATCGGAAAGTTCGTCTTTGATGATATTAACCTCAGCCAGGTAAAGCTTGCTCCTTTCTTTTGCCGGCCTAAATGTAGGCAAGTCAGCTCCATATCTAATAAACTTTCCGGTATCCTTACCTTTAATGCCAATTACCTGAAATTTAGTATCATCAATATAATTATATGCCTGTAAGGTATAGTGCCCGGTATCAACGCCTGTAATAAATATTCTCATTCTCCTTTTTGTGTCGGTTACAAATACTTGATCTAAAACATTATCAAACTCGAACCAGACACTATTTGGCTTATGATGTTCATACGTCCATCGTTCCCTATCTACTTTGTACTTTTTTTGACCCTCCAAGGGAATGAAGGTACCCACGCTTCCCTGATCAATACTATAACTTGACCCGCTTTCACTCCATCCAACGATCTCATAATCTAATCTGGCATCATTGACAGTTCCATTTAAATCACAAGCACAAGTTATTAATACAATTTTACCATTGCCGTCTTTTATAGACAGCTTTTCCGGTATGGAATCTATGGAATAATTACGAATATTTTTTTGTAATTGATTAGCTTTCGGGCTCTTCCCTCTTTGTTCATAGGTTTCTCCTAAACAAAGATTAACGAATGTTTGATATAGATTTTCTTTCTGATTTTCTCCTATTGGATTAGCTTCCAAATATTGACGTACATAATGTTCCCAATCATACATACCTGCGGGTGCATATAGACTTGAAATGTGAAAAGAATAATAGCCCGGAGTCGAAGGCTCTGCAGTAGGTATAAAATGCCCGGCTAAATTAAGTTCGTATTTCTTGCTGTCATCAAAGAAACCGGAACATTTTTGGCATATATAACCTACGCTCCCGCTTATTAATTTGTTATGATCATCTAATTTCCACGTAATACCTCCCTTCTCTTTGCCTTCAGTTCCATCAATATCAACGGACCATTCCAATACAATCAATTCTCCACAATTCGGGCAAGGGATATGATACTTGCGTTGGTCACCCAATAAAAACTGTGGCTCAATATTAGATTGTTGTTTTAATTCTGGTGTTGAAATATAAAACAGTTTCATCTTGTCATAATAAGCAGCAAATCTTTGCTCAATCATCTTAGCAGTGGACCCGGAAGACTTATCTAACATTTTAGCTGCATCAAAATCGTCAATAAATCCATATTGCACTGATCTTTGCCGCAGAAGTTTATGGTTATTAGACGACCCGGCTATAAGCATTCCACCAGGGAACTCTTTTTTAAGATTTGTATCTCCGGTCTTCATGTTCCTGGCTCTTGCAATATTCGATCTTATCAAATTCCTGATCCCGCAACTGTCAATCATATTATCAACTTTAACTATTGCTTCTTCTGACAGGTCCGCATGACCGGTCAGTAATAATATATTACCCGGACTTTGTGAAATAACCCATCCTATTCCTGATTCAATAACCCCAACACTAAAACCTACCTGGGCGCCTTTCATAACAGCAACAATCCTGGCCGGATGGTCTGGGCTCAAACAGTCTACAATCTCTTTGGTATAGGGTGTAATATCAAAACTAAATTTGCCTTTATATCTTGAAACGCTGGAATCCATATACCGATTTTTCTCTGTCCATTCACTCGGTTTTATAGTTGACAGCTGAAACCTGCCGGCTTCTATTATTTCACTAAGATTTTCTAAATAATCCTCTGACATTTATCCAATTTTTTTTTATCCATTTACAAAAATTCTTATTTTTCCCAGGCGATGGAACACGAATACCATCATTATAATGTTCACATCTTTCACAAGCATATATCAAAGTAGCAGTAGCCGAATCATACTTATCACAGCTAAAATTATTATATGAACACCTAAAATAAATACTATGGCATGTCATAGTTAGTGGTAGTTTATTTCAAATAGTTATCAATTATGGCTTTTGCTCCGTCAAAGTCCCAACAGATTTTTGTCCACCAGCCATTAATGCTTAATTTATCCAAGCAATCATTTTGAGCTTGTGTAGATTTATTTGGCTTTATTTTCAATTCAATAGCTAATCCACTGACGTTTCCCCTCTTTGCAAATATAAGAATATCGGGTGCTCCTCTACGTATTCTCATTTTATCTGCCAAATAACGTTCATAAGGAGTACGTTTTCCCTCATTATGTGGATGAATAAAAAACACTTTAGGATATTGCAATTCAAGATAAGTGCATACTTGAATATGCAATATTTGTTCTTTTGAGAGAAATTTATCAAAAGGATTATTTTTTCTCATATTGTTTTATGGATTTAGGTTTTATTTATTATTTAATAAGTAAATCTCTTGCCCTTTCCCATATTTTAGCGACTTCTATTATCGTTGCCTTTGGTTCTCCGTCATCATTGACTTCTACCATATTAGTCCGTATTAAATCTTCCAAAACTTCTCTGTACTCCTTTGCGATAATATTCTCAAGCTCCTCCATACCTGTTTCAAGTAATGAAATATCATACTCCTGATCCATGTAGTCAAATAATTCTTGGCGGGTTTCTGTTTTCATTTATTATTTAATGAGTAAGTCTGTTGCTCCGCTCAATATTTTTGCAACTTCCTTTATCATTGACTTTGAATCTCCCTCTATAACATAAAGGCGTTTTATATTATTTAGAACCGATCTATAATCTTTTGCAACTATATCCTCAATGTCTTTTGCTCCTTCATCGGACAATATTAATTCAAACTCATTAGACATATAGTCAATAAGTTCCTTGCGTGTCTCTGTGTTCATAATTTAATAAGTGAATTTGTAAATTTTTCCAATCTTTTATTAAACAAAAAACTAATTTCTCTTTGAGATAATTTATTTACAGGAAAATCTTTTGGCAATCCTAAATGCAAGGCAAATTTAGCATAACTATCAAAAAGGATAAATCCTCTTGTCTTATTTTTAACAATAGGTGCATCAAATTTAAAAGCTAATTGTTTTGCTTTCATTACTTTTGTTTGAAGTAGTTATGGTATTCAGAAAGCCACTGTTCTAAAAAACACAAAATACACGTATGAATTTGTTTTGGGCAATCTCCATCATGTGCTCCATTATCAACAAGATAATCAACAACATTTTTTATTGCCCTTTTTGCCCTTTTAATATCACCTTGATATTCATTCCCTGCAAGCCACTCCACAAATGTCAGCTTGTCTGTTGGTTTGTTTGGCATGGTTATTTATTTTTCGTGATTAATTTCAATGCTTTTGTCATTACGTTCATCTCTTTTTCAATAGCTACCCTCTCTGGATGATTTAACGGTAATACTAACGATAATTCCTTTGCTCTCTTAAAATGTTCCCAGTAACTATACTTTAATATTTCTGCTTCTATGGTCATGGTTATTTATTTTAATGGTTCCATTTTATTAATAGAATTATTGCAAATTTCAACACCCCTTTCTATACTATCTTCAATTAAAGTAGCCCTGCATATTGCAGAGCCATCGGCTTGTTTTCCCACATCATTAGTATAATCATGTGCAATTTTTTGAAATAACTTCCTAATTTCATATATATCCTCTTTTTTCATATTTGCTGATATTGGTTTAGCTTTCATTGGTTAATCACATTAATCTAAGTCTCGTGAATAAGCTGCAGTATTTAACTCGCTATATAATTCTTCTATTTTTTGTCCCAACTCCTCATTTTCTTTATTCAATTCCAAACATTTCGCCTCTGCCCACTCTAAGGCTTTGACTATGTCGCTTACAGCAATGTCCTGCCCAGCTAAGTTTTCTACCAACCTATCCCGGACAGTAATGGGGCAGATTTCTTTGCTTGTTAATTTTATCTTTTAAAGCATTTTAATGTTTTAATTTCTCCATTCATTATTTTATCAGCTTTTCAAGTTCTTTTTTAGGAATTTTACGCACTATCTTAAATTTGCAAACCCTGAACTTCAAACTTAATTATTTTAGTATATTTTTTACTATTACAACCACGACAAAGTGGTTGAATATTCTCAATATTATTTGAACCACCCCTACTAATAGGAATAATATGGTCTTCTGTTAGTTTTGTTTCGGGCTCCCCTTTTAAACAACATGGACAAGTCCAATTATATTGTGCCTTTAGATTTTCCCATTCACCCAATGTATGCGAACCAATTGCTCCCCTTATTTTTACCCGTCGTTGTTGTGTATAAAAATTTACTTTTTTTTTATTATCTTTCCTATATCTGTGGCGATAAGTTTTCATATCTTTTGTTCTACCATCTTTCCAATTGCGGGCATCTTTACCTATTTTCCCCTGTAAAGATTCGCTAACTTTCTTTCTCGCTGAAACACTGTGATTTTTCCCCTTCATCCAAGTTTCTTTGCCTTTTTGAGCTTTACCAATATTTTCTTTATGTTTAGCAGAAAACTTTTTTCCCTTATGAGCGAAGCTCATTTTTCTTTTAGTTTCGTTAGAATGAGGTTTACGTTTATAAATTCCTGATGGCATATTTATTATTTTATAATTTTCCGAAGTTCTTCTTTGGGAATCTTACGAATTACTCGGAATTTTTGTACACGAAATTTACCGTCACTTGCATAGGGAATTGCAATTATGTCCTTTACATCAAATTCTACCTCTACATAAGTTTTAGATAAATCAAAATTCGTATCTTGTAAGCACCATTCTAAGGTAGCTAAATTCAATCCCCGCCCACAAGAGTTCCCTTCGTCTTTATCGCAATTTTTAATAGCTTCCTTGTAAGTTTTTCCTACTTCATATTTAGTTTGCCATCTGAAAGCCCGCAATTTGCCTTTTTGATACCTCAAAATGTTAAGCAGACAAGTATTTATTTTTATTCCTTTGGCAAAACGGAAAGTGGCATGACTTAATTTGGCAAAACTTAAATCGGTTGAACGTAAATCGGCTGAATGTAAATCGGCAAAACGTAAGTCGGCAAAACTTAAATTAGCTGAACTTAAATCGGCTTCACGTAACTCGGCAAAACGTAATTTAGCAAAAACTAAATAGGCAGAACTTAAATCGGCAAAACGTAAGTCGGCAAAACTTAAATCGACTTTTTCATCCACTGCTTTTTCCAGTGTCTTTTTGACGGTATTATCTGTACATTTGTATTCAAATAATACTTTTACTTTAACTCTTTCAACCACAAAAGACTTAATTTGAATTTTTAGTGTTTTCATAGTTTTTAATTTTGATTAAATATAATATTATGTGCTGTATATTCCAATCAATTAGCTTGTTTTAATCCTTTTATTTCCCTTTCAATTATTTCAATAATATCATTTATTATTTGATCACTTGTACCCAAATGCTGTGTGTCTGATTTCTATTTTTTTATCTCCTCTATTGCTCTTTCTAGCTTGGTGTTGGTGTATATATCTAATAATTCATTTACGGCTTGATGGAAGCGTGTTTTGTCCATCTCCCTACATCCATTGATTGTGATAATATCAAAAATTTTATCCGAATGTTTTTGTGTTATTATTTCCATTTCACCTGCGTTTTATGTGGTTGTATATAATATCAAGCTCTTTTAACTTCAATTCAATCAGTTCATTTAGTACAATTCGCTCCTCTGGAGTAGTATTTTTTGACATAGCCCCCAATCCCCTCATGCTATTTTCCGTAATGAGTCGTAATTGTACCCAGCTTTGCTGTTTGATAGCCCCCTTTTGAACGCAAAGGGGCTTTCTATAGTTCCTATCAATAAAGGAACTGAATTGCTTAGAACTGAGTTTAACGCCTTTCATTACAATATTTTTAATTGTCCATTCATCGGAACTACTGCTTTCCAGATTTTATAATTAATAATATTAGTAATACTTGTTGGGCATAAATTGTATTTGGATGCTATTTTTGCATGACTATAATTTTTTGTAGTATAAAGCTCACGGATTTCTTTTGCTATTTTATAATTTATTTTTGCGTGGCTCAATCCGTTTTTAACAGCGTGTATTACATTTTCTTGCCGGGTAGCCCATTCCAAATTTTCAGTCCTATTATCTATCTTTATTCCGTTTTTGTGATTAACCTCTGGTTTGTTATATGGATTTGGAATAAAACATATTGCTACTAATCTTTGTATACGTTTTGTTTCTGTTATCCCATTTTTTGTTAAGCCAACTAATAAATATCCCTTACTATTTGGAGGTGTTTTTAATATTCTATTTTTCCCACGCTTTAAACTTTTGATTCTTCCAATATTACTTATTTGATAATGTCCTTCGTATCCTTTTATGTCTTTCCAAATTTCCATAATATAAAAACCCGACTTAGCATTGCTTAACGGTCGCTCAATAGAAACCGTATCCATACTTTTCAGATAGGATATGCTTATCGGGTATTTTTTCGGATTATCAATATTGAGCGTTTGGTTAAGCATTACAAAGATAAACATTATTATCATAATACACAAGTATTTTGACTTTTAATATTTTAGTTCTAATTGTTTATTTAAAGGACAAATCGCCCACCTGATCACCGGATAATTAGAGATTAAATCCAGGACTTTATCATATTTATAAACATCCTCCGCCTTTACCAGTTCCCTCATCCTGCCGGTAACCTGGTTTATGGGAATGTCTAACTCTACCGATAATTGTTTGTTGCTCATGGGTCCTATGCTACCCAAAGCATTCAAAACCCGTTCCTTTCTGCTGGGTAATTCAGATTGGATATCTACATAAGCGTCCAACGAAGTTTGTTGCATTTTTGTATTCATGGCTTTAGATTTTAATATGATCCTTAATTAATTTTATTTCCGCTTCCATATTAGTCATTCTTTGATTGAGTAAATCCGTCTTTGTGGGCAGCTTGAATTTGCTGTACATCTTTCCTTTATACTCCTCCTGAAAAAATGCAAGTGCAACTTTGTCCCCTGGCTTCCACTGTTTTGCAACTTCAATACTATCCCCCCACATTAATCCATTATACCACTTGTCCATTCCGATTTGAATTCCTACTGAACAATATAGGTTACCGTTCTTTGCGGTTTTGGTCTCCTTGCAATCTATTTTGCTAAGGGTTACCTCTTTTAAAATTACGTCATCCATTGGTTTGTAGTTTTATTTTGTCAGGATAAATCAAATTCTTTGGCTTTGGGTTTGGGTTCTCTGCATCATATATTTTCCTGGTGTGCTCATATAGTTTAAAGCTATCTGAATAATGCCTGTCAAATTCTGCCAGCTGCCAGCCGGCACCTTGTATCTTTTTGCCTGTTTTGTCCGGTCCCCGGGTGCGGGATTTGAGCCATAGTATTCCTGTTCGTTTTATTTGCTTATCCGGATTGGCTTCATTCCACAGCATACAATAGGCAGATAGTTGAAGTTCATGGGTCTTGTAGATACCATTTGAAGTTTTGTAATCTATGAGCCATAATTGACCTATCATTTCGCAGACAATATCAATAGTACCCCCTACCTTCATTGTATCAGATATTAATGTTTTCTCGGGTCCGGCTATAATCTTTGGCTTGTAGGTATCCCAGAACTCCACAAATCTCATTATCATTTGCCACTCAAGGAAATTATATTTTTCATTCTCTCTTGTCCACAATACATCCTTTCCATTCAGATACTTTTCAATAGCATTGTGGACTTTAGTACCTTGCTCTCCGGCTCTTGCCAGGACTTCACCGGCATTGCTACCCATGTCCTTTAGCCATTGTATATAGCCAAATCCTTTTGGATATACATCTAATACGGTTGTTACACTCGGGTAGAATGTCTCACCGTCTTTTGTGTAGAACCTTTCGTCTAAGAATTCTACGCAGTTATTCTCTGGCCTGTGGAATGTTTTCATTATCCTATATGTTTATTTGCATCTTCAATATCAATAATCAACATTTCCTTTTCTCTCGGCTTGGGAATTTTAATATTAAACATTTCTACTGACCATGCTATAATATTTTCCCAATAAGCGATAAATTCCGTATTATCAAGGTCTTTGGACGTTTCTACTGACTCCATTTCATCGCCATTTGGCAGGTTCCAAACTATTGTCCCCAAAAACTTCATTTTCATTAGCTCGTGTACCTCATCTGCATTTACTTTTCTATTAAAAGTCTGCTCTGAGTTGAAATAATCTACCAATGCTTTTATCACTACTCCCCAATAGTAGCTGTTCATTAAAATTGACCGGGTGTTCTTTATACCCTTAATCACCAGCTCAATCGTTTTCCCTTCAAAATTCTCCAAATCCCATTGAAACAACTCCTTGTTATCCATTACCAATTTGTTTGCCTGGACTTTGGCTGTGTGTTTAATAATTAAATCCTTCATTTATTCGCTTGTATTTTTAATTATTTCTTTTAATGTTTCTAAAGCATCAGGATTGGCTAATTCAGCTTCGGTATGTTTTTTTATAGCTTCTAATCCTTTTAAACAGAAGGATATATTAGGGTTATCTTTTTTCAAATGAAAAAGAATGGCATCTAACATGAATGCCCTGCACTCAATGGCTCTTTTCCTCATTTCTATTCCTTGATCAATTAGTTCTTTTAATTCCATCGAATTAGGTTTTAAATTTTTGTTGTAAGATTTTTTCTGCCTTTTTATATGCCTTGTTAAATTCTGATTTGGTTATTCGGTCGTATCTGCTTTGAGAAACATCCTTGTTCAAAATATAATATGCTATTTGAGCTGTACAACCATACAATGAAACATATATTGCCTCTTTTTCATTAAGAATATAAAAATAAGCAGAGGCGTCTCGTTTAAAATAAATCGGGTATTGCGTTTTCTTGCTCATGGTTTTAGGTTTTGGTTAATTATTATCACTTAATTTCTCTTTTTTACTACCAACATCCAATCCCTCTCTACTTACTTGGTGTAATCCACCCTTTTTATATGCCCTATACCAATCACGAAAGTATTTTAATTTCCTAATACTATAGATTTCTGGAACTTCTACCAACAATTCCAGTGCGGAACGCCCCATAATGTCCTCAATTTCCTTAATTATGCGTATTTTTTCATCATCCGGCTCCGGCTCTTGGGGGAGCTGAGGGACATTGTCCTCAAATAAATTAAGTTGCGATTTTAACATTTAGTTAATAGGTTTTTTTAATATAATTAGCTAATAATTCTCTATTTTTATTATCTAATTGGCTAATAAAGGTTTGAATATGGCTTGTTTGAGGAGTTGGATTTGTATCAAGTTGCCTACAAATACCAACCCATTTTTTATTTAAATGTTCAACAAGATGCTTATCATCTTTCCAAACCTGATCAATAAAGTCTGGTTTAAATCCGTTTAAAAAATCAATTAATTGATTTAGTGTTATTTCTGTTTTCATAATTGGTTTTTTTGATTAACAATACTACAAAGATAAAAACTCTACTTGACATTATCAAGTAGATGGGCAATTATTTTTAATTTATTTTTGCCCTTTGGGGCTTGTTTGAGCCAATTACTCGGGAAATTATGTTAACCAGATTTTTTTTTGCCTTTGAGCTTTATCTTTGCGTCCTTATTTACATAAGGAATATCACCAACCATCACAACCGATAATCGTTTGTCTTTAATAAGCTCAGTTATCCATTGGGGGCTACATTTGTTGTTTCTGGCAAACTGAGCTTGAGAGATTAGATTTGAAGTATTCATTTGGCAAAGATAAAAAATCTTATTGACAATATCAAGCAAATGGTAAAAAAATCCCGTTCCGTATTTTATGCCTCAAATTAAGCCGGTGGATTTTCTTGTTGGTGATCTGGCTACGCACCGCCCTGCGGAGTTCCGCTTTGCAGTACCTGCAAATTTTTCCGAAAAAAAACTCAAAATTCCAACCCGTGGGCTGCTCTTTTTATATTTCTTTTCCCTTTTACACCCTTGCCGTGAGAAAAGAAGCAAAAGAATAAAAAGAGAATGCACAAAAAATTTTCGTTAGAAACTTTTTTAAGCATCGGCATATAGACAAGAAAAATGTCTTTGTGCATTTTTTTTTATGCTAAGGGAAGCAGGGCGTATTTAAATAGCTTAGCTCTCTGGGGCGGTGGTGTGGGTGGCTGTGCTGGGCTTCTTTGGTATGGGTTTGAGTGGCATTGGAGGCATGGGCTCTTTTTTGTTTGGCTTGGGTGGCTTGGGAGCGGGGATCTTCGGTGCGTGGGCAGAGCCGGTACAGACCCTATTGAGCACAGCACACTATCCCTGTTGTGTGCTGGACGAAATATTGGGGCTGTGTGGCTGTGCGTGAGCATATTGGTCGCGTGGGCGTGGACGGATGGGTTGCCTGCCGCGTGGGCTTTGGAATGGCTTTACTATTTGCTTTCACCTCTTGATCTTTTTTCGGAAAATTCTTCAATCATATTGACAATATCTTCTTTTGTTTTATCAATGGTACTATCAACGGCAATGTTTATTTCTTTCTTAATGATCCCCCGATACTTTGAAATAGCCTTATTATTCATTCCTACCTCTTTTGCCAGGATTGTTAAGACCTTATCTAAGCTGTTTTCAAATTCAGCAATAATATTTTTAGAATGCTGTGCAAATAAAATCTTTACCATTTCAGTAGGAAGAACCTCTCCCCTCATTTTTTCTTCTTTGATAAGTGCTATCCTGGTATCAACCTGCTTTTTAGCAAGCTCTGCCTTCTTTATTTTTTTGTCGAGACTTATCCATTCTCCTGG
>LAZR01000711.1_pt1 | contig 23624 bp, 28 predicted proteins | sample 329461 | NCBI WGS metagenome assembly LAZR01 (sample SAMN03002196, study PRJNA259156) | marine sediment metagenome | biome: sea floor; feature: Hydrothermal impacted sediments; material: marine sediment; isolation source: Loki non-amplified sample from Loki's castle hydrothermal vent sediment ...
CCCTTAATAACATACAGATCATTAGTAGAACGGAAACCAAATGTCTGTGTAGCATTAGTTCCCATATCCAATGTGTAAGCTTCATCCGTAATCTTAATATGCTCAACAACAATAGTCTTAAGCGCATACTCTCTTTCACCAGCAGCGTAAACACTATTTACAGAACTTGCCATATCAGCAGGGACAGTGCCAACTGAATAGTATTTGTCTTGTCCAATAAGAGTAGAGCCAACAGCAATAGTTCTATCAGCAGCGGTTCCACCAGCTTCTTCATCAGTCTGAGCGAATACTTTAACAACAAGCTTGAGATCTTCTGAAGCCATAAGATCTGCTAGATCTATCTCTACCATAGTACTATCGGCAAAAGCCGCATACCTATCAGCAAATCTTGACCAGTGTTCAAGGTCACCAGCTGTAGTGTCAATTGTTACAGTAATAGGGACTGGAACTGTAAGTGGTCTATCGTATGGTCCAAGATGTCCAATTTCTGCAAGAGGCTCTCTTGTAAGATCAGCTGTAATAGTACATGCAGTCAATCTCCATGCAGTAGAGTATGCAGTATCAGAATCAGATACAAGATAAATCTCTATCTGACCCTGTCTAACAGCACCTATAGTATCTGGACGCTCGGTGTCGTCAAGAATATCAAAATAATTATTTACTGTACCAACGGTATAACCATCGCCAGCATAAACTGCGAATATCTTATCCCCAGATGCGGGAGTAGGTCCGCCACTAAGTGGTAGTAATAGCTGATCATCAGCTTCTCTGTAAACAAACTTATCAGCTATCGCAACTCCACCAGCCATAACCGGCCAATTAACCTGTGTATCAGCGCTTGAATCGTAATAAGTAATTCCCCTAATTCCATTTACATCCATTCTCAAGAATCCAAGGGTTCCATCACTAAAAGTAGCAATTGTAACGTCAGTCGCTAAAGTACCTGAAGCAGCAGTAAAATCACCATTAGTATAATCAAGCTCTTCCCAATTCACAAATCTACCAGCATTCAACAACCACGTTTTCTGATCAGTTTCAGCGCCATAATTCTCAGTAGCATTCGCGCCAGTAGTATAACCAAACTCAAGGCTGTTTACGAAAACTTCATCCATAAACATAGTTTGATCAATATTATCGGCTAATGTACCAAGATCGCACTCGGCCTGAACCGGAGCCCACATAGAAATGCCGGGCCTATTACCACAAGTAACAGCAAAATCCGGTATAGAAGCACCGTGATGATAATACTTTTCAGTAGCAGAGGCGCCACTGACGGTGGCCAAATTAGCGGTAGCATCGACGGCTGGAGAAGCAGTCATAACCAGCTTAGCTGTATTCACCTGAGCTAATACAGCCAGAGTACGCACATCACCCCAATCATTGGTGTTCAGGGTAACAGCTACTGCAGGTACATCATCCACGATATCTACGATGTCTAAATGACCAAGTTCAAATATGTCCTCGGAGGTAAACGTCGTAGTACTTCCAAGAGTCTGCACTCTATACATGATTTCACCATTAATCCAAACACTTTGTGAACCATATATGATCCTGTTTCTAGCCATAATTATTTAGTCCTCCTTAAAAAATTTCAAATCTAAGGTTGGTTCATTTCTAATATTAATCCTCATATTCAGCATCACAGATCGAGGCATGACTGCTCGCCAAATACCCTTTCCTTTTCCAAACAATTTCTCGCTTTGATGAGGCATTTATATAACTTTATCCTTCTTCGAAATGAAACATATCAAAATCAATACGTGCTCTATATCTATTTAAGTCGCTTAACATACTTACATCTGTTCGCGGTATCCCGCCTAATAATGGTGGATTCACATTAAATGCTTTTACATTGTCAAATTGTAAAGCACCACTATATTGTATTAGTGAATACCCATAATTATCACTAAAAGTGCCATCCCAATCAATCATGGTGCCTTGTGGCCAGTCTTGGTTTGGCACACATTTCTGATATATACCATCGTATAATAATTCTTTTAGATCATCTCTCTCACCCTGATTTGTAGCAAATATATGTAAATATCCATGACGGACTACTTTTTTGCCGCCGCCGAGTTGAAATCCCACTTTTTCAAACCCATCTAAATATATAGATACTACTGGCACTCCAGCAGCATGCACATCCTCCCACTCATTTACAATAGAAACATAGAAAAATTTATAAGTTACAGTAGCGGGCGTAACAGTACCAGAAGTGATCACTCGGCCATCCACATAATCAATCATGTACTCCGTGCCACTAATAACGGCGCCAACTGCGTCATATACAGTAACAGAATTCTGTTGCTCTGTTGTATCTCCATAAGTGTCAATATATGACCACCCTCTGCCCAGACCCGTAGGTACCGGTAACATAGGTGTTACAGAATCATAAACCATAGAATTTGGGGGCGTAGATTCTGATTCATTATACTCAAGAGTTATATTTGTATCAGGTTCTCTATACTCATTAAGTACGTTGAAACGAATAAAATGGTGAAGTGATAAATCCTCTTTGCGAAACCTTTTCATATTATTTACGCGCTCCAAATGCCAGAATTATTTTTTTCACCAATTCAGTTAAGTCCAAATTGCTAAAAAAATTTGGGCGGCCTGGAAAATTTGAAAAACTCCAGATAGGTTTATTGGGATCCCACCCATGACTTGAAGCTTCTTTACGATACTGCTCCTCAAGCATTATAAATGCTCTGCCAAACCTACCTTCTGGGCCCCCGGTCATTTCGCTAGTAACTAATACATAATTGCCTTCTATTCCTTGTATAATAGTTCCTATGATTTTTAAACCATCTGTAGTATTTTCGTCTAATTTATCCCCTATACCTAACTTATCAAATTCTCCTAATTCTATAACTGCTTCTATTGTCCTATTATTAACAATCTTGGTCTTTATTTTGGATCTAATCTCGGCCTTTAAAAATTTTTCAAACTCATCTCTAAATACAGACGGCCTGGCCGGATCAGCCTCATCCTCAAATGGAATAATCTTCCCATCAAACCTATCCATCAGAGGTTTTACTATCAGATCAATTTCATCTTTAATAATATTTTCAAGTGCTCGTCTCAATTTGATAAAATTCCGCATAAGCCCTCTATAATACAGTAGTTAGTTTATTTTTCAGTTGCAAAAAAATGCGCAACCAATAAATGCTTATCACCCAGACCCCTAATAACTGGTGGATTTGCTAATTTACAGGTAATTCCATCAATTACAGCATGATCACAATCGGTAATTAAATCCTTGTGACACATATCAGTCTTTATTTCTACCAGCCTGGCCGCCTCATGTCCGGCTTCACTGAACGTAAACGCATTCATTTTGTCTCCGCCCGAATTCCATATAACAATACCCTCAATACACCTCTTTCTTACCGTGGTCAAAACACCCTTGCCATTACAAGTAGGACATCTACCGCCCGCAAAATAAAGAGGGTCTCCAATAGACACCTTGCTTACATTAGTACTAGTCCTATTTACTTTATCATAATAACAAGCAGGACACTCATATTGAAAAGGCGGTGAATATATAACAACACTTCTTCCAAGACCTTTAACAACACGGTCCCAGCGCTTCTTGAACCTTCTCTTACTTTTAGATTTTATACGCCTGTTGCTTGGCATTTATTACCTCTCATTAACCAGTCTGCCAGGGCCATCCCTGACTTCTTTCAGTAGGTGTAATATCTCCTGGACTCCTAACTGGTATTGAACTTGGCTTCGTTCTAAAAAAAACTGTACTTGAATCCTGTGATCTGATCTCTACGTTATCACGAGTTATTACCCATGTCCACGCACCGCCATATAGATATTTACCAAATAACACAGGGATGTAATCAATAACAATAGAGCCTCCCCAGCCCGTCGTTGTTATAGATGTAGACCCCCATCCCCAAATACTTATTCCCATTTTAGGTTCCTCGTGATCGTTTTGATGTATTATATATTCCCTGTTCTATCGAGGTATCAACCACATCAGTCACATCCCAACTGATCAGTGATGTAGTATTATCATCATCATAGATAACTAAATTACCGGTGTTCCCGTCGGATAACTCTAATTTATTCTGCCATATTTTCTTAACCAGTTCTGCTCTAAAATCTATATTATCACTCACAAGCCCTATGGTATCTATCATATCGCCATATTGGCCAGTAGCAAGACTTTTATACCTATCCAGATCTAATAATGTAACCGCGTCGCATAAAATTACATATTCTTTAGTAATATCATATCCTACAAAATCATAAGCATAGAAGCCATCAGCCAACTCTGCCATAACCCCACTTGCAACTACCGATCCAGTCTCCACATTTCGTATACGTATAATGGGTGATATCCCAATAGCTGCAACGGCTCCATTTTGAAAATCGGTTTTTATCCACATGCACTATTTCTCCATTAAAGTAATGTAGGTACTATTTCCTCTATGTGATCCTGTTTGCCATAGGCTTTGCCATTTCCTATATGTATAACGGGCAGATCAACAGCAAAATAAATGGGTATATCTAATTGATTACACATTTCGTAGAAATAAGTATCTTCACCTGTATGCTTAACTTGGGCTATTCCACCAACGCATTGAGTTCGGAATTGCGGTCTGCCTATTTGTTTAAGAGCCTTAGTGGAAATAAGACATGCTCCAAGACCACTAGTAACAAAGCGATAATTACCCTTATTTAGCATCTCCTCAGTTATATTTGTACAATCAATCGCCATGTTTGTGGTCTTATCCACCAATCTTGTCACGGAGACTAATCTGGAGTCCTCCTTGTAGAAATAATTAGCTACAACTACTTCTGCCTTATTTTCCATGGCCCGATCTAACATATCCATTAAGAAAGTAGGGGCTACATAAATATCATCATCTAGCAATAAGAGCCAATCAGATCCTTTATGTATAGCCAGTGATGCAGCCACACAACGAGCCTGATCTGTCGGCATTCCTGTAACTTCTTCTACTTGCATATCAAATGGAGCATACCATTTCTGATTAGCGAAATTACGATGATTATTTCCTTGTAAAGAACAGCATACGCCTAATACTTTATGGTTTTCTCCTTCTAACTCAGAGTGGAATAGTAGCCGATTTATTACTCTCCCCAAAATTTTCTTATAGTCCCAACCCGTGTAAGATCCTCTATTTGTTTTTGCCATGCGGTCCGACTTAGTGTTTTGGATAACTGTTTGGATATAAGCATTCTGAAACTCATCGCTATTAGGATCCCCAGGAATTACAAATCCGTTCTCCTCATTCACAATCTTTTCAGGCAGAGCGCCTAATGAAGATACGATCGGAAAAGCACCGGCGTTTAAAGCACAATTCAAAACGTGACAGGATGTCTCCGCATAAGTTGAAGGATATAATAAAGCTTTGGACTTCTCTAAATATTTTATCAGTTCGGCGTGGGACAACCCGCCCAAGTATTCAACACCTTCTATTTCTTGTTGATATAAACCTTTACCCACCTCTAATAATTCTTCACGGCTATTATTTTCCTCTGTAGTATTACTCTTTACATTATACATGTCCACACTACCAGCTATATACAATTTATACATCGGAAGCACCTTATGTATTTCGGGCCACATTTTCAATAGAACATCTAATCCACGATTGGGAGCCGAAGCATATATGAATGCGTCTTCTTTTTCTGTGTGAATATCAAAAACCTCAAGGTCAATTCCATTTTCGCTCATCAGACATTGTCGTCCTTCTTCTATCCCTGGTAGGTGTTGCAAATATTGTTGCTTCTGAAAATGGGACAGAAAAATAAACTTATTGATCTTGCCCTGCTGTAATAAGACCTGTAATATTTGAATAGTTTGCAGTGACGGCAAGTCTTGAAAATAGCAACCTACCTGTTTACCTTTAGTGTGAAATAAAATTTCAGGAGATCGCCACGCAAGAACCAAATCAAATTCTTCATCAGGAATTGGATCGTTCTTGAAGCATATTGTCAATGATATTCTTTCGTCTTGTTTGAGGGTTTTTACCAAGTATATAAACGCTGTTTCTGACCCTCCTAAAGCTGATGTTAAATCGTCCTCTCCGTAAGTCTGGTTGTTCGGTTCTACTAATAATACTGATTTCATGATACACCTTCCTTATAAGATATTATCCTTTAATACCGGCCAAATTCCACGGGACAGTGTAGTTTTCTGATCTTCTCTCTGGTAGTAAATTTTCCTACAGAGCAAAGTTATAGCATCCCACTCGGCATTAGAAATACTCTTTTTAGTACTGTTCTTCCAGCGAGCGACCATTTGATCTACTGCTGTGTCAATATTAGTATCAGTAGCAGGCGTATCTCGATTACCAGCAGCAACTAAAGCAGTTTTAAAAGTATCGAAGTCTGCTGTTTTGAGACTTTCTGTTTTATTTGTAATAATGTTCATATCGTCGATTGCCATTGTGTTCTCCTTATATTAATTGTAGGCTTTAGGGGTGGCTAAGACACGTAAGAAAGTATCTGAATCATAGGGAGCGTAGTAAAGATATTGCCCATCGTAGCTACCTCTTCTATAGGCTTGATTTACTGCGGCAGCTCCTTGAGCAGTGCTCATTGACATTTGTGACCAATCACCAAAACGTAAGAAAGTGGCAGAAGCAAAGGAAATATAATAAACATAACGTCCGTCATAGTTAACTCCTGTGTAAGCACTGGTTGTAGCAGCAGCTCCGTGAGCTGTTGACATACTTATTTGTTCCCAATCCCCTGCTGTAGTGAAAGATGTCCCTTGAGTATCAAAACGTAAGAACGTGGCAGAATTCATAGGACTATAATAAATATAACGCCCATCGAAAGTAGTTTCCATATAAGCAGAAGCTACAATAGCAGCTCCCTGAGCTGTTGACATACTCATTCTTTGCCAATCAGCGGTAGTAGTAAATGATGTTCCTTGAGTATCGAAACGTATAAAGGTATCTGCATCATTAGGACTATAATAGATATAACGTCCATCATAACTAATTCCTGCATAAGCATTATCTAAAGCAGCAGCACCTAACGCTGTACTCATATTCATTTTTTGCCAGTCACCAGCAGTAGTGAATGATGTACCTTGAGTATCGAAACGTAAGAAAGTGTCACTACTAAGAGGGTAGTAATAAATGTAACGTCCATCATAGTGGACTCCCATGTAGGCACCGTCCAACGCGGCAGCTCCTTGAGCAGTGCTCATTGACATTTGTGACCAATCACCAACAGTAGTGAAAGATGTACCTTTAGTGTCTAATCGGAGAAAGGTATCACTATTAAGGGGAGAGTAATAAAGATAACGTCCATCATATACAACTCCTTCATAAGCACTATCCAACGCAGCACCCCCTTGAGCAGTGCTCATTGACATTTGTGCCCAATCAGCAGCAGTAGTAAATGATGTACCCTTAGTATCGAAACGTATAAAGGTGTCTGAATCATAAGGTGTATAATATACATAACGTCCATCATACGCAATTCCTCCATAAGCATCATCAACATAAGTAGCTCCTTGAGCAGTTGACATACTCATTCTTTGCCAATTATTCTCTTTACTAATCTTCGTATATTCATCAACATAAGTCTTAGAATCAGCCACATCAATACTAGTATTAGCTAATCCTAACCTATCAGCCTGCTCTCGTGCATTCTTATCGTCAGATTCTTCGCCAAAAATAATCGTATCCGTTGACATATAACTTATCCTTCCTGTCCTATTATTTCATACTTGTTTGACTTCTTTATATTTGCAATAGCGTCTAATATTTGTAAGTTATCCTGGTGGTGTAAGCCGCCTTTATCAAGAGGTTTGATATGATCTATATGCCATTTACAATTAATACTGATGGAATTCATATAAGCACATATGGAATAAATTTTGTTTATCTCACTCATACTTGCATTAGCAGGAGTTTGGTTTCTTTTAGCTGCTCTATGTTTTGCTGAATTGGCACATGCTTTGTCTGGATTATTTTTAGCATATTGTTTCATATATTCCTTGCACTTCTCTAGGCTATTTTGGTAATATTCTCTACCACGTTTATTCTCACGTTCTTTATTGTTTTGATAACGCTGTTTCATAAATTCATTATACTTCTCTTTGTGATCAAGATGATATTGTTTTCGATATTCCTTTCTATCCAGACTAATACCATCCTTCCAATTAGGATTTTTTTCGCCGCACAAATGTACACCGTACATAGAATTACCTTTACCTTTTTGTCGTTCGGAAAGCTTTTCATTAGCACAATACCAACACCTACGCCCTGATTGAAAACGATTCCAAGTAATAGAATGTCTATGACCTTTAGGACAGATATAATCCAGTTTTATACGAGCATTGATATAATCATCACTCAATAACTGATAGTTTTCGTTCTCAAATTCAGATTTAATAAATTCATAAGTTAGTTTTTTCAAAATGTACTCCAGGTGCCACGGGCACCAATTATTATCCACATAGTATTGCCATCTACGTACTCTAAAGTTATGTTGCTATAAATTTCGTTAATTTGATTACATAAAATTCCCCCTCCAGCGGTACTGCTATCTATCTTGTCTGAATCAGCAGTCTGAATAGTTACCTTACCAGCGCCTGTCTTGGCTAAAGTAATTCTCTCGCCGTCTTCTGAAGCGCCAACACTAGGAAGGGTAAATATTTTATCGTCGGCAGAAGACATTCTAATAGTTTTATTAAAATCAGACGTTGTTATTGTGTAATCAGCCGTCTTAGTCTCAGCTGTCCACGAAAGAGAACTTAATCCATCCCCACCGCCAGATATTGTTGTCCAACTCGGCGCAGCGGAAGCCCCATTAGTTACTAGACTATCACCAGATGTAGAACCAAGTGCTAGTTCTTGAACATCTCCTGAACCATCTGTATAAACTACCTTCCAGTTTCCTGCTGTATGGTCTGAAGTTGAAGTTATGGTGTGAGATCGAGTATGTAACTGAGCTACTAAATCACCACTAATAGTGGTCATTTCAGTGTCATTTATATACTGTGGATGGTCATCATCTGCTAATCCTGTAAGACTTCCGTGGTCAATATCTGCATTTGCTAATGTAATAGTTTGATTACCATCTATAGTTCCACCACCTGATAAAATACCGCCAGATGAAATGGATACAGTTGAATGTGCTACATGATTATCAGCTACATTATGTGTAGAAATATCACTATCTATTTCTGTTGATAAAGCACCAGAAATAGTATCCACTTCCGCCTGTGTGTACTTATCCAAGTCAGTAATATCACTCTCAGTCCATGTCAGCGCATCTACTTCTGTTTCAGTATAATACCTGTCATCCAACTGACCAGCATCTAGTTCTGTTTCAGTGTAGTATCTAGCATCTCCTCTTGCATCGGTATGGTATTGAGTATGATCATCGTTTGACAATCCATCCAAAGCACCGTGTTGTATGTCGGCGTTACTTAGATCAACTCCACCACTTATTACAACATTTCCACTAGGAGAATCCAGCACCAGATCATTTCCGGACATATACAGAACTTTATCACCATTTATATACAAGCTTGAACCAGTTAAATAAAGGTCCTTGAATGGTAAAGATAAAGATCCTATGTCTAAAGTTCCACTAGCATTAGCTCGAATATGGCCAGTAAAAGCACGTGTGCCATCTACTAATATATACTGAGAATGATCATCATTATCTAAGTCTAATAACTCGCTGTGACTTACAGTACCAGATACAACTATATCTCCATATATTAATCCATCAGTAGCAGCGTTGTATTTTACAACTAACTGATCACCAATAGCACTTTCATCTATACATTTTGTTCCAAGAATACAAGAAAGGTGGGAATTATCAACAGCATACTTTACACCTGATGCAGTAGAAACATAAATACCGTCACTTACATTTTCCGCAGCATTTATGACGCCATCATCATCGGAATCATATACTGATTTTTTCATATAAATATCCGGTGTCAAGCTGCCACTTACAGTACCCGTTGCGCCAGACCTACGAGATGGCATGCTTGGTTGTTGAACAATTACATTCCCATCTTTATCACTGACATCAAACGTCAAAAGGGGAGTGATCTCATCATCCTCATACAAAATCCAATTATCAGTATCACCATCCATCAAGTCTAAACGGTTGGTTTGGATTTTACGTATCAGTAATGTTCTAAGATCTACAACCCCTACAGTGGATTCAATGGAATCCAATACCTCGTTATATTCACCGCTCGAAGCATAAGTGTATCTCTCCGTACCAGACAGAGTGACACTATCACAAACAACTGTATAATCTACCAACGGATTATAGCCACTAAAATCATAGCTATAAAAACCATCACCAGTCTCGCTCATAGGAGTGCTACTAATAACTATTACGCCTGTATCAACATCTCGTATTACAACAGTAGGCGATAATCCAGTAGCAGGCACTCCTTCACGTGTAAAAGATGATACTATCCACATATAAACTACGCTCCGTCATGTCTATTTAGTTGTTATATTTAAAAATTTGCCCACAAATTTGTATTCTTTTCTCTTAATATTTGCATGGCAAGGTTTCTTACAAAGTGTTATTCCGTTCCAAATTTCAAATCTTAAATCAGCGTGTTCACCAAAAGGATAAATATGATGAGCTTCTTTATACCCGCCTTTTTGGCCGCATATCTGACAAGTAAAGTCGTCACGTTTAAATACTTTTATGCGCCACTGTTTATATCTTAAACCACGTTCTCTGCCTACAGCGATCCCGTCTTTCCAATTGGGATTTTTATTACCCAGGAATTGTTTAGCTCGTTTTGATAATAATTCTTTTTGTAAACATCCGCAACTCCTACTACTCACCAATAAATTATAACGTGGAATTATTTTTTCAGTTCCACAATCACATTTACATAACCATTGAGATCCACCCCATTTTTCATTGCCGGCATCCTTTAAAACTACCCACCTGCCAAATCTTTGCCTTGTTAAATCTAATCTTTTCATTTATATATCCTAATCTATCAATACTCCTCCTAATTCAGAAAACATATATTGTTTGATTAAAGCATCTAATATTTTTTGTAACCGCATAATTATTTTTTCCCGTTCTTTTAATCCTGGCGATGGGTCATAGGTTGTCTGATCATCTTTTATAGTCGCACCATCATCAACGGCATCTTCTGCATACATATTTTGCAAAAGATCTATAGCTGCCTGTAACACTAAATGGTCCTGTGTCACATTAGCTGCAGTTAATCCAGGCGGTATCATAGCATCGCCATATGATTCATATACCTGTCTATCAGAAAATTTGAAGGTATGATACCATATTTCTATAACCTTAGTTTGCGAACCACTGATTAAAGTACCACTAAACGTAAGATATTGATATCCCTGTACCACAGGATCTGTCAATGTCGTAAACTCCGACCCATCGACGGTCACATAAACTGGCCATATTTTGTCTGCTATATCTACAGTACGGTTGTCGTCGAGTATATTTGAACAAAACTCACCGGTTTCTTGGTCTATGTATAAACGGCCTAATCCCCTTAAATCGCCTATATACCTACGTATTTTCCTAATAAGAACTTGCTCTTCAGTATTAAATGCAAACTCCGGTGGGTAGGTAACATCATGGAATATAACTGCGGTTCCATGGACAGCATTTGAAAATGAGCTTTCATTACTATTCGAAGTATTATAATAAGTAGATTTATACCAATCATCTGGCGTACCACTAGAATCATTAAATACATAATCAGATACACCCGCAATTAACGCTACCGTATCAATTACAGTATATGTACCGTCACGAGCATCCGACCTATACACACGGATGACGTCATATAGCACCATAACTGTGGTTATATCCGTAACCTGAATGGTTAGTTTTATCATTTTAAAAACCTATTTCCTTATACCCATATAGGTGATATTCCAGCCCCTTGACTGGTCAGAACCGTACCACTCGCTCCAAGAGCCACTTCAATCCATTGTCCACTTCCATTGGAATGAATTACTTTCCAGTTACCACCGGAATGGTCAGCGGTTGATGTTATAGCATGTGATTGTGTATGTAACTGAGTAACTAAATCACCAGATATAGTAGTCATTTCAGTATCATTAATGTATTGTTCATGATCATCGTCTGATAATCCGGAGATACTGCCATGATCTATTACAGTTGAGTCAAAGCCTAATGTCTGACCGCCACCTCGTAATGGAGTGCTTCCAGATACGCCCGTAACATATTGGGTATGGTCGTTATCACTCAATCCTGCAATAGCACCATGATCAATAGACGCTTCGGTGAAATGCTCAGTAGAAGTGAAGTTAGTAATAGTATCATGATCAATAGTCCCACTTACTGATGCAAAGGTGAAGTGCTCATTAGCTGCAAAGTCAGCAAAACCATCATGTGTTAGAGCGTCAATATTAGTTTGTAAATCTCCTGATATAGTTGTCATCTCTGCCTCAGTGTGATATCTGTTATCCAACTGGCCGGCATCTAATTCAGTTTCAGTATAGTATCTACCATCATGAGATGAACCAGCTTCGTGAGTGGTTATATCACTATCTATTTCCGCCGATAAATCCCCGGAAATAGTTGTGTCAGCCACAATGTAAGCAGCAGTAACAACTGCGTCAGCGGCGGTCATTTCTGCATTATTCACATATTGTGGATGATCGTCATCCGTTAACCCATCCAAGGTTCCATGATCGATTCCACCTTGATCAGCTACTCCACTCGCAGTAGTACTATAATAATTTAATTTGTAATTACTGCTGTCTATTGCACTTGCAAAAGTAGCAGTGAATCCACTGGTAGTTACATCTGTAATTATAGCATCGTAAACTACAGGATTCGCATCTATTGTATTTTGTAGAGTGGCTATAATTTTATAGTTCGCATCATTGAAATTGGATCCATAAGATATAGTAACACTCGTTGTTCCACTAACTAATGTTTCACTACCTGCTTTAACAGTTCCAAATAGACGAGTATCAATATATTGGTTAGTTGCAAGCAGGCTCTCAACACCATCATCGGCTTTTTTATAAATACCCCCACCAGCTTTTGGATAAATAGCCACTTTATTACTCGCGGGCGTACTTGCTCCAGTTTGTTCTTCTAAAATTACTTTTCCCATTATTCCTCTCCCCCACTAATACAAAGTAAACCAGTACCATTAATATTAAGCGTGCCGGCTTCCTCTATAATATATTGCTCACAAATATGTAACTGCTCATAATCATCTATTGTAATATATTTACCAGTTTCTATTCTATACGAAATAGGTACATCTACTTTATAATAATCCAATCTTTTGGTAAGTGCATTATATTTATAGCTCATTGAATAACTCCTGCTTGAAATATAGTCGATGTTTTACTTGTATGAAATTTATGTCATTTTCCATAGAATTCTTCAGGATATTTAGCCCCTTTCCTTAAATTCTCATTGGCTGGAATTAATTGCATATTATCAGGATGATGTAAACCGCCTTTTGATATAGGTCGAATATGGTCTACATGCCAATCTCCAGAAAGTTTCTGAGCCCGTCGATAAAGTGTTTCTATTCTGTGTTTTTCTTCCTGATTTAATTGTGGGCTTTGCCTAAGTTTCATTGCCCTTCTCTTTGCATTTTTAGCATAAACTTTATCTCTATTATTCAGTCCATATTGTTTATCATATTGTCTTTTATATTCAGCATTATCTTTCCAATACCGTTTAAAGTGCTGTTTAAAATACTCAGGATTATTCTTATAGTATTGTTTGTAATACTCAGGATTATCCTTTCTATGTTGTTTACTGTATTGTTTTAAATGATCGGTGTTATCTTTATAGTATTGTTTAAAATACTCGGGATTTAGCTCACGCCTAATATAACTTTTAACTCTACAGCATTTCTTACACACAGAACAAGCACGCCCACCTTTAAGGTATCGTTTATCTTTCTGCCAACCAAAAGCGCTTTCACCTAAAAATCTATAACAATTTGTACAACGTTTAACTTTTTTCATTCTAAAAATTTACACTTCTTCCCATGGGTTGAATGTTTCGGTATAAGTATAACTAGGCCATTGTTGAACATAAGTAGACCCTGATATAGTCTGGCCCCATGTTACACCCCGCCATGCCTCCACTACCCTGACTATGTTATCATCAGATCCATAATACACAGTAGTTGTAGGATTATAACCTTGCTCTCCAGATCTCGCCGTGCTATACCATTTAGGAGATCCTAAATTTCTATTATATGTTTTCGGTACTAAAGGCATTTATATTACCTCCTAGTAATCTCTAGTACTTGTATCCGTTTTCTTAGCATTACACACAACGTATCTTTATTGGACAATTGTCTTGCCTCAGTATAAGCATATGTTAATAGTTTCAGGTCAGTCATCTTTTTTAGTGCTTCTCGAGCCTCTCTGACTGACATATTAACTATATCACTCACCTCTAATTCTTTCTTCACTATGGGCGGTGATACAAGATCTTCGGCTTTTTTATCTTGCACAACTTTTACTTTTTTCTTTGATAAGTCGTCTTCGTACACAACCTTCCAAACACTAGAATCTTTCAATTTAATTTGACGAAGCCATTCTACAAATGGCAGTCCTTCTTTTAGATCATGCTTCTCCCCATATTGCTTGTACAATTCATCAAGTGGTATTTTATGACCAGGACCAATCGATCTTTTCATCGCGTGTCGCCATAAAGCGCTTCTATTTACAACATATCCATTCATTACCTTATCCTCCTATATTATTATTCCTTGTCCAAATTTATATGATTTGAATCTATTCTATGCACATATTTTACTTGCTAAAAATCTAGTTGAACACTCATCTCTATGTCCATACTTATTATGACATTCTTTACAACAAGCCATACCATAATCAGGATCTAAAACAAAAAAAGGCTCTAATTTCTTGGGCTTAACGTGATGAGATATATTGGCTTTTTCACCACAGTATTCACATAGATACCCAGCCCGCTTTAATACTTCTTTACGCCAAACATCTAATTCTGATTTAGTATAATAGTCATTGAGCTTTTTATAACCCTTTGGATATTTATATTGACCAAAAACCTCACAATTTTCTTTACATTCCTCAGAACAATAGAATCTACATTCGGATGTAATTTTTTCATTTAAAAATTTCATCCTATTCTGCACCGCATCTATCGTTGGTATAAACCATTTTCTACATTTAGTACATTTATCTTCTACTAATTTAAGATTATCTTTAAAAACACATCTCGTTTCGTCTGCCCATAATTGGCAAGCATAAGTATCATAAAGTGGTAATCCAAGCTTGGAAACCCCACCTTTCCAACTATGGCTCTTTGAACCCCTATGTGCTTCTGACAATTTCTTAATATATTCCTTTGAGCTAGATCTTTTCAGGGCCGATAACGACATTTTCCTTTTTGTTTCCTCTGAATGCTTTTTCCCTGTCCAATGATGCACACGATTACTCATTTATTTTTTTCTCCCCATCCAAACAAAATGAGTGGTTTCCATCTATACGATCAATAACAAAATGGACTATATTTGATACTCTATGAAGAACAATTGCTATAAATACCCACATAAAAATAAAAGGAAGCAAATTATTTATATACAAATATAATATACTACTACAGAACAAGCCAACCCACACAGATAAACAATATGGGCAATCAAGAGCTCTATGTAGAAATCCAAATAATTTGTGTTCCTTTTTATTAAACAAAAATTCACGCAATGGATTGAACAATTCAGACTTACTTACTATATTAGTTATAGCTTCAATTAAAACAACAGTAACAATAACTGCCAAAATCCAATACATAATACTCTCCATTTGAAAAAGGCTAGTCCGCCGTTATGGCGGACTATACCGTTTTTACACTATTATAGTGACCTATCAATGATTCCCATACCAAGCATACGAGGATCAAGACATGCAAATCCAATCTCTTCCCAGCCAAAAAATCCGGCTTTCTGTGATCTCAATAAAGTTGGATCATCATGCGCCTCATATTCTTTACGAATAGGCATTACCAATGAGTCATTAACACTCAAGTCAAAACCAAGAATCTGAGTCTCGCCAAGGGTACTTACAGTACCATCAGCTGCGGTAACATTAGGATTATCTAATGTATAAGAGTTGTATACATTAGCACCAGAGGCCAGGAATTTTCCATAACCTGATCCACTATCATTAATGTTGTACAGACCGGTAGCACCAAGATGTTGAATCTCGTGCATGGCCACACCCCACAGACTACCCATACCAGCAGCTTGAAAAATCTCTCTTCTGGTAATAGGATCAATATCGGTGTCGGTCCATTCACGAATATCAGCAGCATCTTCAGGAGACACATAAAGATCAGTAAGAGTACGTCCGATTCTCTTGAACCCAACCATCATCTTATTGATGAGTTCTTTTGAAAGATACCCAGCACCCGTAGACGCAGGATTAATCTCATAAATAGGAGCAGGACGTGATCCTAACAAACCCTTACCACTGAATCTTGAGGTAGCCGCAGGTAGAATTACCCGCCATCCACACTCTTCTTCGTAATCAACTATACCTTTCGCAGCCTTCTCGAAAGCTCTAGCAGCAATATCAATTCTAGAATCTCTGGCATATGTAAGTTTCCAATCACCAGTTGCATCTATTGTAAATGTAGGAACATATACCTCTTCCCCAATACCCTCAATAAAATTCTGAGCGACATAACCAAGACCGGGCAGTACCCAAACAGGAATCTCGAAATCTTCTGCAATAGGATATGAAGCTTGTGCCCCAGGTCCCAATCTTTCTACTGCGAATAATGCTCGCATAATAGAATCTCGCTCAATAGCTTGAAGGATCGGAGTAGTCAAGGCAGCAGCAAAAGCCCTGTTTGCCATTAAACCCTCGGGGGTATTAATGTCCGCAGTGGCTTTAAACAATTTTTGCATCTCTTTTCTATCCATAATCTTAACTATCCTCCATCAAGTAGTTTTGGATGCACTATACGTGCTTTAATCCATACTTACTCAAAAATTTATATCAAAAGCTTTACCCTAATAGGATAAAGTGTGGTGTTGTTATTATTAGCTGTAACCTGTGCGGCACTTGCGCCCTTAACAACTATGGCAATAACACCGGCATTAGTCTGTCCACTTTCCTGATGCACAGTAGTCTGAGTATTCTGACTAGCACCAGAATCACAGAGTTCAGACGCAGCACTCTGACGTACAAACATATTTGTAGCAGCATTCAATGCCCCACTGCCATAATAATGAATGGTGTCCCAGATACCTAAATGGGCAATAGCTACAGGAGCAGGCTTTGATCCATTAATAACGCCGTTACCATCATAACTAGGTTGTGCAATAACATCAGAAGAACCCAAATCACCAGGCATCATAAATCCAGCCGGATGAACCATATGGTATCCAGTTTTAACTTTCTGCATCAAGAAACCAAAAGCTATTTTGTTCTCATTAGCAGCATAGATTTTAACAGTAGCATCAGCAGCACTAGTATCAAGGTAACAAACCGAACCTGCGTAAGCTAACACATCACCGGCTCCACCAGAAACTGTGGTCTGACCCCAGAATTGGCAGAACTGATTTTCTACAACAGGATGTCTAGGAATAAACATAATTACATTCCCTCCTTATCTAAATTTTGTGATTACTCGCTTTTTTTCCGCTCATAGTTTTTAGCCATTGCTTTTCCAAGTTCTTTGTACTTACTTACCATACCATCACTTGGCAAAGTCTCCAAATTAAGAGCAGCAGCGACAGCTCTCATAGGTTCTATTGGTTTATTTAAACCAGCAGCAATTGCCTCTTCCTCAGCCTTCAACTTAGCAGCGGCAGCAGCGGCAGCGGCATCAGGATCATCATCGTTGTCAGATGACGCTTCCAGCTCCGCAACAATAGACTTACGAAGTTCCACACGCTCTGCTTTATAAGCCTCAAATACTTCATCTTCCATCTCACGAATCTTAGAAATCTGATCTTCGATAGCCTTTTCATCAGCAGCAGATACACCGGCCTTCTTAAGCTCCTCAAATCTTATTTGAGATAACTGGCTTTTCTTCATATTACTTATTTCTTCTTCAGCAGTCTCTGCTCTTTTGGTTAATTCTTCTTTACTAGCCTCAAAGGCGTCTTTCTCTTTCTCGAGATCCGATTTTTCAGTCTCTAGCTCACTGATTTTATCAGAAAGCCCAGCGACAGTACTCTCAAACTCTTCTACCTTATTTCCCAACTCACTAAGCTCGCTTTCCTTTGCCTCTAAGGATGCGGCCAGCTCATTGATTTTTTCAGCAGACTTATTAAGAGCTACTTCTGTCTCTTTACGCATAGCATTTTCTTCTTTTTGTTTAAAGATGCCGTCTACAATAGACTGAACATCTTGAGTCAGCTTTATTTCAGACATAAAACTAAACCTCCTTGATTGATTTTTCAAATACTCAATAATTCTATAACCAACCTATTTTTCAAATTTTAACTCTAATTCAAAACATGCCCTTTACCTAATTCTTGTTATATTAATTAACTCCAAATCTGATTAGTATGAGTACTAATAAAATCGTACCCAACACCTAACATGATCATAACGTCAAAAGATAAGGCTACAGTATTAGTATTAACTACAAGTGTGACCTTATTTGTACCAGTGTCCTTACTAATATAATAGTTCTTAGCCGCACTAGCTGAATTAGTAGGCGTAATAAGAACTATACCAGCAGCTACATCATGATCATTAAATGAGACACCGCTGGATACTACTACTTCATCAGTACCAGATGCCAATGTAACACTTGTTCCCCACATAAAAGGGAGTCTGCGACCGTTGCCCAAATTTCTATAAAGCACCGCATTTGAATCATCGGCATTTACTCTAACAACCTTGGGCGTACTTCCAGTTTTTCCTGTTTGTGCCTGTGGCATGAGCGATTTCCTCCTTTAGAATTTTAATTATATACCTAACAGACTTTTTAACTCAGCCAAGAGATTGCCTCGTTTATCCCTTTTTGCTATGTCTCCAATCTTATGTTTGGTATAATCTTTAGTTATTTCTATAACTTTTCTTCTAGTACAATCCGGATCATCTGCACTTCTAGAGTATATTGCTGTACATGCAATATCATACAGATTGCACCAATCTTCATGTAAAATTTTAGCATCAGGGCCCTCATAAGTAGCATCAACTACGCGCCTCTTAAAACTTATACAGATGCCAGTAGTAGTTTGAGAACGAACATCATCTCTATTTGGACCTCCTTGTACAGCTACGGGAGATGTCACAATAGCTTCGGCGCTCTCCTTCTTTTTAACTCCAATCTCAAGATCGTCCGTTGGTTCTAGTTCTATTACAATCTCACCCTCGCCTAACTCCTTTTTTTTCGCTGTCTCTAAAATGACCGATCTTGGATTAGCCGGGTTTTTTACCAAACCACATCCAGAAAAAAGCAGGCCACGTAAAACACGAGCGATCTCTCCATTTGCAATTTCCTTGCCTTTTCGTAATACTTTTGCTGCTTTTCCTAACATATTCTCTGAAGTCAGGCCCAAAGCTTCAGCTTCCTTTTTAGATAATATGAGATCTCCTATCTTTATATCATAGTCCTGAAAATAAGTTTCCATCGACAATTTCCACTTATCATCCTTGACTTCCTCTGCCAGCTCTGTAAATCTGCTTTTATATAAAATACCAGCAATCATAACATCTATATCCATTTTCTCTAATTCTTCACTATTCATATCTTCCAAAGTTTGCATATCCAGTTTTTTACCTGCTCTGTCAACAAAAACACTTGAATATATATGCCCAACTATATTCGTCTCCTCATGCTCAATATCCAGAGCCTTGTTGTCAATAGTGGCATGAGCCTTCACCATTTCAGAGGGTAAAAAATATGCCTTATTCAAATTTTCTCCAGATGACAGAAAGATACCAGAAAAGAACAACATATCTGGTGTTTTATTATCTGGAAATTTTACTACAGAAGCAACTTCTTGCCTAAGTTCGTCTGTACCCTCAAATAGCTTTATATCTGCCTCAAGTGTAACAGATTTAAATTTATTTTCCACGACACGCCTCCTTAAAAAGTAAAGTCTCTATAATACAATGGTTAGATTATTTACAAGTACTTGCCCCCATTATTGATTATCATTTCTCATTTCTTCTAAAAATCCCTCTAAAAATTCCTGAAATTGTTCCTCATCCATAATTTCTGCAGCATTTGCCATTACAGTATTCATATTAATACTCGCAGCTTGTGAACTTGGTTTAGGCTGATTACTAGGTGATTGATTAGGCACCTTAGTTTTTGTTGCCGGTTTAGTATTTGGCTGCTTCTTTTTAGCCGGTTTTCCCTTTGGGCGTCCACTAGAAGGGGTACCTTTAGGCGCCCCTGTTGGTTGTGTAGCTGATTGTTGAAACGGACTACCAATAATGCCCAAAGTACCGTCCATAACAGAAGGAAATTCGTTTTGCATATTATTGAATTCATTAGGAAAATCAAATCCCAACTGTTCAAGTGCAGTTTCATACGACAACATTCTACGGTCCACCAACTGAGAAATTGTAGCCATATAAAGTATAATATCTCGTAATATAGTATTATCCCATCTAACTTTTGGGAACCTATCAAATCCAGCAGCCTCAGCTATCTGCTGATATTCATGATATATCCACTGCGTCACCTGCCGCCTGGCATAATTAATTTCTTCAATCATTGTTTTCACCATCAGCCCAGTCTCTGCCTGATTTACATTATCACCAGTACCATCTATAAATGCCCTAGAAAATGCCAAACCACCAGTAATATCTTTATTAACCTGGTCATATTTTCCCTGTCCAAGAATAGCTTCAATTTCAGGCGATACTATTTTTTCTATCTGTAAAGTATGATTCCACACAACATCAAAAGATTTAGATGTGGTGTTAAATAATTGTGATACTGTTTCCAACTGAGTCTGATCTATACAGGGGTAGTCATCATTACCAACAGTTATTTTGAGTATATAATTAGAAATACCATCTAAAGTGCTTAAATCTGCTTCTCGCAGCGAATTCTTATATTCTAGCGAATCAAATACTTTTATACCCCTCGGTTTAGGATAGCGCTCATACGGCTGCTTCCTATAATCAACAGCACCAACAAACAAAGGATCAAGTTCAATTTTACCGCCGCCGCTAACAGCTAACTTGAAGTCAGAAGGCAGTAATTTTATTATCAATTTCTCATCTTCTGTTAAGTCACCAGGATCCTTTGTCAATAGATCCCGTAGCTCTGCAGATGGAGTTAAACTCACTTTGGATTTATTAAACAACAAACTACCCTCAATCTCTATTAAAAGGGGGTTCAAAATCGTATACGATATTGGCATAAATCCTTTAGACCATATATTCTTTTTTGCTGCTAGTTCTTTTTTAAGTTCTCGCTGATCCGGCTTTCTTCCATCAAGTAGACTCATGTTATAGTTTAAAACTTTGAGTTTATTCTCTCTTATACGAGCAGCTCTTTCGGTTATACCTTTCAATATACCCTTCTCTTGCTTAGTTCTTCTCTGCCCTGGTACTGCTGATAAATAACTTATACCAGGCTCATACTTACCTACAATTTTATATGTTCTTACGAGTCCGACTCTAAAAAAATCAAAAAACATCCAATTGAGCATCTGATCAAAACCTACGTCAAAATTCCATACGTCATAGAATAGTTTCAGTTCTTCATCATCTATATCATTCTCAAAACCCTTAGAAGCGAAATTTGTTAATACATCTATATGAGATCCATAAAAATCGTTCTCATAGTAATATTTTATAGCTCTTTTATATAATTCTTGTGGATTTTCTTCAGATGGTGATGTTTTGGCAAGATCCAACGTAGTACGATCCATCACATCACGACGCAGTGTAGATGCTCTAGCCATACGTGGCGACAAACCCCTACCATCCGGCAAACTTGCCAACACCCTGTCATTTGGCGTCAAAAAGAATGTAGATTTACCGCTCGATTCATCCACCTCTATTTTCTGAATACCAACTTCAGGATATTTCTTTTTTAAATCAGTTGTAACTTTTTCTAATTGTGTAGAATCCATATAAATTCTCCTTATTCATATTCAACTTACTGTGAGTCCATTTATGGCACTTCTTACATAATGATAACCCATTATTTATATCGAATAATAAATTACATTGTTTAACTTTTTCCATTGTATCTATACTATAATACTCCAAAATCTGTTTCACTGGTATAAGGTGATGAGCATTCAAACACCCACCGTATCCGCTACATCTTTGACACGTATAATTATCACGCTCAAATATTTGTTTCGGCCAGTCTGCATGTTTTAACATATATCTAGCTATTTCACTTATAGATGTTACACCGCCTTTCCAATTATGATGTTTAGATCCAGTCATTCTTAAACTAGCACAGTATGCACACCTATCCCCTTTTCGCCAACCATCCCAACTAACATTATGCCTATGCCCTTCCGGACAAATATACTCAAGCTTTTGCCGGCAATTTCTATATTCAGTAGTTAATAAAATATAACCCTCTTTCTCAAACTCAGATTTAATAAACCCAAAGTCAAGTCGCTTATCCCTACTACGCACCTTATTGTGACATGTCGGACACCTGTGACCTCTAATATTCCAATGACCCCACGTTATCACATGTTTATGTCCAAATGGACAAATATATTTCAATTTTTGCTTAGTATTAATATACTTAGTAGATAAAAGTAAATAGTTTTCAGCCATTAATAATTCCCTAATCATCTCTATGCTATAACATCTATTACCATATGTTGGCAAATGAGAAGAGCACCCACAACTTTTATTTACCCCATGAGTGAGATCATAACTAAAAGAATGTCTATGTCCACCACACTCACACACACAAAACCACTTCGGACTACGTCGGTCAAGTACAGTTAATTTACCAAATTTTTGGCCAGTAAGATCTATAAATTCTCCCATAATTATACCCTATCTATTATATCGATAGTACCTTTTCTTTTCCACACATCAGCTGCGGAAAATACCCCTTTCATACCTGTAATAATTCCAAGAATAGAGGCAAATTGTATACTAGTAATTAAACCATAGCATAATAATATAGTAATTAGTGTGATAATCCAAACCTTAATTGAAATTGACTGACTAAATAATTTCTGCAGCCATTGGTCCCAATAGCGGTTACGAACAATAAAACAACCATTCCGTTTAGCTTTTACCTGCTTCTCTAATTCCTTTTCAAACTCCCCATCTACCTCTTTACCAAATTCATCTATCTTACCATGTACACGATCAAGCATCTCTCGTACACTTGTTGTTGTGGCTTTTTTTACACAAGCCTCAGATACAATTTCTGGGCCTTCTGGCCATTCAAGCGCCTTAATTTTTTCTTTCTTTTCTTCTACTTCTTCAACCTCTTGTGGCAATTTTGCCATCATACAGTCTCCCAATTAGTCAATTTTTTTATTTAAAACAGCGCCGGCCAAATAATCTTTGCCCATACCTCCCACGATAGTAGCAAACTTGGCTCCAGGTTTATGCTGTCTCATCATTCCCTGAGCATGTAATATTTTCTCTTCTTCTTGAACTTCTCTAAACATTTCTCTAACG
>LAZR01000712.1_pt1 | contig 23618 bp, 20 predicted proteins | sample 329461 | NCBI WGS metagenome assembly LAZR01 (sample SAMN03002196, study PRJNA259156) | marine sediment metagenome | biome: sea floor; feature: Hydrothermal impacted sediments; material: marine sediment; isolation source: Loki non-amplified sample from Loki's castle hydrothermal vent sediment ...
GCGCGTAATAGCCGGGGTTCAGCCCACCTGCCGCCAGCCAGTAGCGCAACTCGTAATTGTGGGTCGAAACCGGAAAGACCATGCCCATGCGAAAGCGTTCGCCCCTCGCAAGGGACGCTTCAACCGCCGGTTTCAGCGATTTGGCGCTGATTGGGTGCACGGGTTTGCCGTTCTGCGTCGGGATGTGTTGGCTCATGATCTCCCAGACATCGTTGGAGACGGTGATGCCGTTGCCGTTCAGGTCCATGCTGAATGCAGTAATGATATCGGCCTGGGTGCCGTACCCGATGGAGGCACCCAGGGGCTGGCCCGCCAGCATGTGGGCGCCATCCAGCTCGCCGGTAATAACCCGGTTCAGCAGGACCTTCCAGTTGGCCTGGGCTTCCAGCTCCACGAACAAACCTTCATCCAGAAAGAAGCCGCGCTCCCAGGCGACGGCCAGCGGCGCCATGTCTGTGAGTTTGATAAAGCCAAGTTTCAGATCCGGCTTTTCAGGCGCTCCGATCTCCGCCTGGGCGATGCCGGCGACGGTTATCAGGGAAACCGCGGCGGTCAGCCCAACCAGTTGGTGGAATGTTCCGGTGATGATGTTCAGGGGTGTTTTCATGAATTCTTACCTCGTGACATTCCTTCGTGCAAAAAAAAAGCCTGCCCTCCGCTGTTGGAGGGCAGGCGTCTTTGCCCGTTTGATTTGTATGGTCCCGAATGTTCGGTTGAGCTATTGCACAGTGTGTGCCAGTGATAAAAAAACATTTTAAAACAACACGTAAGGGGAAATGCACCGTTCCAGAAGGTGTTTTTACAGGTCTTGCCGGATTGCTTTAGTGCAGGCGGGCGGTCTTTTGCACCATTGTGAAACGAACCCCGCACATCGGTTTAGCGGTTGTCAAAGCCTGGTCGCCGGGCCACGAGCGCCATGCACCGCGTTTAAAGCCATTTTCTTGTCCGCAGGCCGCTGCTGGCCCTGTTATTGCAGCCGGCCCCGGGTATGAACGGAACAACCACCCAACACAGACAAAGAGGGCAAGACGTGGATCCCATGGTTAAACCGACTGTCAGCACGCAAACCACTTGCCCTTATTGTGGCGTGGGTTGCGGCGTTACGGCGACGCCATCAGGCGTAACCGGCGACGAAAGCCACCCGGCCAATCGGGGGCGGCTGTGTGTGAAAGGTTCGGCGTTGCATGAAACACTGGTGCCCCGGGGAAGGCTGTTGAGGCCCCGAATTGCGGGTGAGGACCGGAGCTGGTCAGAGGCCCTGGACCAGGTATCCAGCGCTATTCGTGATGCAGTCTCCCGGTTCGGCCCGGGGTCGGTGGCTTTTTACTTGTCGGGTCAGTTGTTGACGGAGGACTACTTCGTAGCCAACAAGCTCGCCAAGGGCTTTATTGGTACGCCCCATGTGGATACCAACTCCCGTCTTTGCATGTCCTCGGCAGTGGCCGCCCACAAACGCGCGTTTGGCGAGGACTGTGTGCCAGGGTGTTATGAAGACCTGGAGCTCGCGGACCTTCTGGTGCTGGCGGGTAGCAACGCCGTCTGGGCTCATCCCGTTCTTTACCAGCGGATGCAGGCTTCGCAACGGGCCGGCCGTCGGGTGGTGGTTATAGACCCCCGCCGAACCGCAACGGCAGAGCTTGCGGACATGCACCTCAAACTGAAACCGGGTACCGACACGATTCTGTTTAACGGCTTATTGGTGTGGCTGGTGCAGCACGAAGCCACAGACCAGAGCTACATTGTGGAACACTGCAGCGGGTTTGCACAAACGCTGGCTTGTGCACAAGAGATTGCGCCATCGGTGGTGTCAGTTGCGGCCCAATGCGATCTTGACGAAGACGACGTCGAGAGATTTTACCGCTGGTACGCCGAAACCCCTCTTACTGTGACAGCGTTTTCCCAGGGGGTTAATCAGGCGGTAACCGGCACTGACAAGTGCAACGCCATTATTAACTGCCATCTGGCTACGGGTCGTGTGGGCCGGCCGGGCGCCAGCCCCTTCTCGCTGACCGGCCAGCCCAACGCCATGGGTGGCCGGGAAGTCGGGGGCCTGGCCAATACTCTGGCCGCTCATATGGAATACGACACGGTAGGGGCTCGCGAACAGCTGGCCGGATTCTGGGGTACAGATCGCCTTCCGGAGGGCCCCGGGTTGAAGGCCGTTGATCTGTTTGAGGCCGTGCATCGCGGCGACATCAAGGTACTCTGGATTATGGGTACGAATCCGGCGGTTAGCCTGCCGGATTCGGCGCGGGTTTGTGAAGCGCTGGAACGTTGTCCGACGGTAATCGTGTCCGATTGTATGGCGAATACGGACACCACGGCGTTTGCCGATATTTTGCTACCGGCGGCTGGCTGGGGCGAAAAAGACGGCACCGTAACCAATTCGGAGCGTTGTATTTCCCGCCAGCGCGCCTTCCTGCCTTTGCCCGCCGAGGTTTGGCCAGACTGGCGCATACTGGCTTCGGTGGCGCGCGGGCTTGGGCATGCCAAGGCCTTCCCGTATCAGAGCCCTGGGGATGTTTTCCGGGAGCACGCGGCGCTTTCAAGCCTCGCTTGCAAGGTCAGTGATGGCCGTCAGATGTTTGATATCGGAGCGTTGGCCCACCTGACAGAGGCCCGGTACAACCAACTGAAGCCGATCCAGTGGCCTGTAACGGTGGATGAGGCCGGTGTTGCAACCGGCACCCCCCGATTGTTCGCTGACGGGCGTTTTGTCACAGATGACCGACGGGCCCGGATGGTGCCCATCTCTGCCGGGCTGCCCCGCCAGACCCCAACTCGCCATTATCCTTTCGTGGTCAACACCGGTCGGATTCGTGATCAATGGCACACCATGACGCGGACAGCGCTGGCACCGCGGCTTCTGACACATCGCCAGGAACCCTTCGTTGAGATTCACCCGCGCGATGCGCTTCGCCTTGATGTTTGCGAAGGCGCTTTGTGTGAGCTCACCGGCCCCGGGCCTGCGCCCTTTATTGGTCGGGCCCGGATTACATCAGACCAGCGACCCGGGGACGTGTTTATACCGATTCACTGGAGTGGATGTTTTGCGTCACAAAGCGTGGCAACGAATCTGATCTCCGCCGTAACGGACCCGATTTCCGGGCAGCCGGAAAGCAAGCACGGTGTTGCCAGCCTTCGCCGGCTGCCCTGCAGGTGGCAGGCCCGTCTGATGCTGCGCCCTAAAGACGACAGGCAGCTGCGACTAACAGAGCTTTGTGACTACTGGTGCCGCCAGCCCTTGGCCCACAGTGATAGTTGGTGGCTGGCAGGCAGCCAGAGAATGAACTGGGAGTTTGAGGCGACTGGACTGTTGTCGGGAGAACCGCAGATGGTCATGGCCGATTCGGCGCAAGGCCGATTCCGGGCGGCCCGGGTGGTTGATGGCAGGTTGGCGGCCGTTCTTCTGGTGGATAACGCTGTTGATCTCCTGCCGGATCTGGCCTGGCTGGATGAATGCTTTGCCGCGGACCGGCTGAGCCAGGATCAGCGGAACTGTTTACTGGCGGGGCGAGCGGTTGACACAGAAGAGATCGGCGCGCTGGTGTGCAGCTGTTTTCAGGTGGGAGACCGTCAAATCATCAACGCCATCCGTGGCGGGCAGGATACGGTAGAGACACTGGGGAAAGCCCTGAAATGCGGCACCAACTGCGGCTCCTGTGTTCCCGAGATTCAGGAGCTGTTGCAGCATGAGCTGACAGAAGCCGGGTAGCCAGAACCCTGGACCCTGGACCCTGCCTCAGGGTGTCTTGCGCAGCATCGATATGGGAACGCGATAGCGCCGACCGCGGAATTTACCCGTTCCATCTACGGTACAGGTTTTCCGGTTGACCCGGATGATCACTCCGTGGAACTCCCGAGTGCCAGAGCCAAAGGCGACCGCATCCTCTACTTGCCAGGGCGACGGCTGGAGCGCCGGATCGGGGAGCTCGAAAGGTTCACTGGATAAAGGAATCTGGCGCTCAACCGCCCGCTTTGCCAGTGCTTCCCGAACCGCGTCAGAACGACCACTTTCACGCAACTCATCAAGAATGGCGTAGAAGTGCCGGTTGTGGACCGAACCGCGATAACGCTTGCCGGCGCTGTGTTGCAGCAGATGCGCAAACTCATGACAGCAGGTGTGCGCCAAAAGATTGAGCGTGCTCAACTCGCCGCCGAAATAGTCTTGTTTATGGATTTCCCGAGCCGAGAGCCAGCCACTGGCGGTGTCAGGCTGATGTTTGGCCTGAATCATGCGGAGGCCGTAGGTAATCTGATGCTGTTGTAATTGCGGGTCAAAACGATGGTAGGTCGCCTGCCCGGAACCCACACGGCACGCCAGAGTGCTGCCAGGTGCCCGTTGCTGGACGCTGGCTGCGGCGGGTTGCCAGAGTATGCTGTGCGTGACCTCGCACATCACATTGCCAAGATTCTGCGCGTGTATCGTGGATATGATCATAAAGATCAACGATGTCATGTTTACGTGCTAAAAACTATTTCCCCCGCGTATTTTCGCCCGCTTTTTTTGGATTTCGGTGTTTTTGTGGAACAAAAAAGAGAGCCGCAGCAAGGCTGCAGCTCTCTTTTATAAGCGGGTAGGTATTACGCCTCGATTGGCGAACGCCAGTCGTCTGCACCGGACGTGCCGGCAACGGCGTGTTCCCAGGTTACCTTGCGGTAGGACAGGGAAACGGTGACCAGCTGTGTGAAATCAGCGCTGGCGGTGTCCTGGCAGTGTGGCATGTTGCAGTTAACGTCGATGATGGTGGCGTCTTCCAGAATGGTGGAGAAGAAGTGCTCCTGCTTGCCCTCTACAGAGGTGCGGTACCACTTCAATTCTACCTTCGGCAACATTTCGCCAGACGCCAGAGCGTTGTACATCAGCGGTGTGGCTTTGTTCAGTGCGGATGTGAATTTGAACGGCTTGTGCACGCGCTGGCCGGAAGGCTGGCCAGACTGGGGATCTGTGGGAACGGTAACAACGTGGCTGAATTCCTGAACCAGCACTTCGTCTTCGTGCCCTTCAACGTAGATGTTACCGACCGAATCGGATGTGAAGGCACCGGCGGTGATGTTGCCCTGAGTTTGGCCTTCGATAGAGATATAACAAGGAGTTGGCATTGTCTGCTCCGTGACATTTAAGTGAATGTTCGTCCCCGGGGTGTTCCCTGGACGGGCTTTCTCATTACAATGTGTATGCCAACATAATAAAAATCTTTAAAAACAAAGAGATAAAAATATTTCCGGCCGAGGCTTCAGAGTGATGAGCAAACCCTTGCCTGGCGATCGGGCGAGCTTTTGCTGGTCGGGCAACAAGTTGCCCGGATTACAGTCGATAGACGAACGACAGCACGAGGGCGAGCAGCAACAGGACCGACAGCCCTTGCCAGAAGCCCAGCGGATGGCGCTCGATCAGAGGTTTACGATGTTGTTTTTGCCAGTGATGACCGGGCTGGCGCAGATCGAACATAAATTCAGACAGTGCCGGATAACGTTTGTGGGGTTCCGGATGCAGGGCCCGCGCGAGGGCCTCATCCACCCAGCCTGGCAGGTCGTCGCGGTACAGGCGGGCGGGGTGGTAGGTAAGCCGGCGCAACTGGTTCTGATTGCGGATGCCTGGCACGCGGGTGCCGTAGGGCAATTGGCCGGTTAGCAGCTGGTAGGTAATCACACCAAGGGAAAACTGGTCGGCCTGCCAGTTGGTGGGTTCGCCCAGAAAGGTTTCCGGTGCGCTGTAAAGTGCTGCGCCCCGGGGCCAGGTGGGTTCGTTATGCTCCCGGAGTTCCTGCAGGCCGGCGATGCGGGTTGCGCCAAAGTCGATCAGCACTAAGGTGCCCTGGTCGTCGATCAGAATATTGTCCGGCTTCAGGTCCTGGTGCACCATTTCCAACCGGTGAAAAGCCCGCAGCCCCCGGGCTATTTGTTCCACCAACTGGCGCACGGTCTCCAGGGGTGGGTTCGGGTTGTCCAGCAACCATTGCTTGAGACTGGTTCCCTGCACGTATTCGGTGGCCAGGTACAGACAACTGCGTTGCCGTTGTGGCGCAAAGGGTCGCACCACATGGGGGCTGTTGATGCGCTGGGCCACCCATTGCTCCGTGTTGAAGTGTTCCAGCGCTCTGGGGTCTTGCTGCATGTCCATGGCCGGTACTTTGATGGCCACTTGTCGATTGCTGGCCTCGTCCACCGCCAGGTAGACATGGCTGCGGCTGCTGGCATGAATCAGCCGCAGGGCCCGGTAGCCGTCCAACAACTGCCCCGGCAACAGCTCGGGAGCGAACGGCAGTTGGTGGGCATCCAGAGTAATGTCTTCATTGCTCTTTTGAGTGGGTATCGAGTCCACTCGCACAATCTGCGCACTCAGATTATCGTCGCTGCCGTGAGCGAGTGCCGCTGCGATCAACTGCCTGGCTGCAGCGTCCGGATCGTCGCCGGATTCCCGGATGATTCCGGCCATGTCGCCTTCCGACAAGTGCTCGTACACGCCATCGGTTGCCAGCACAAAGGTGTCACCGGGCCACACAGGTACGGTCAGGTAGTCAATGTCCAGTTGCGAGCTCAGGCCCATGGCCCGATTCAGGCAGCTTTCGTCCCGAGACAGCCAGACCCGGTGATCGGTTGTCAGTTGTTCCAGAACCTTACCCTGTAATCGATAAATGCGAGCGTCGCCCACATGGAAGAGGTGGGCTGTGGCGGATTTCAGGATCAGCACACTGAGGGTGCACACATAACCGCGATCCTGATCATACCGGTACCGGCTTTGCCGGGTCTGGGCATGCAGCCAGGCGTTGCTTGCTCGCAATACCCGTTGAGCGGACTGTTTGACCGACCAGCTCTCCGGAGTCGAGTAGTAGTCACTCAAAAACCCCGCGACCGCAGACTCACTGGCAATCTGGCTGACGTTGCTGGAGCTGATGCCGTCGGCGATGGCCACCGCGATGCCTTTGGACTGCAGTTGTTGATTGCCTGGAATAATCAGGCCATGGAAGTCCTGGTTAACCGGCTTGTGGCCTTTGTCCGAGTGCTGGCCAGTGGTAACCGAAAGCTGGGAGATCATGGGTAATTTTGCCTCAGACAACGGCACAAAGCCCGGAAGATGCAGCTTCGGGCTTCGTGCGCTCTGCAGTGGTTTAGTTGGCGCGGGTTTTCACACCCTCGTAGCTGCCAGGGAAGTTACGCTTGGGCGCAGTGCGAATGTGCGTGGCATAGAGAGTAAGACCGGTAAAGGACAGGCCGCCCACCAGATTGCCCAGCACAGTCGGGATCTCGTTCCAGACGAAGTAGTCCAGGATGGAGAACTCGCCGCCCATCATCAGGGCGAACGGGAACAGGAACATGTTGACGATTGAGTGCTCAAAGCCCATGTAAAAGAACAGCATGACCGGCATCCACATGGCCAGCACCTTGCCCGGCACCGTTGTGGAAATCATTGCGCCCACCACACCCAGAGAAACCATCCAGTTGCACAGCATGCCGCGCAGAAAAATCGTTACCCAGCCGGCCGTTCCGTATTCGGCATAGCCCAGAGTGCGGGTTTTGCCTACGCTGGCAATCTTGTCGCCAACGGCGCCTGGGTCGGTGTTAAAGCCGTAGGTGAAGACAAAGGCCATGATCAACGCGACGGTCAGTGCGCCGCCGAAATTGCCCAGAAACACCCAGCCCCAGTGGCGTAGTATGCCTTTGGCGTCGACCCCGGGCCGTTTGTCCAGCAGGGCCAATGGCGTCAGCATGAATACACCGGTGAGCAGGTCGAAGCCCATTAAGTAAAGCATGCAGAATCCGACCGGGAACAGAATGGCGCCGGCCAGCGGGCTGCCGGTCTGAACGGCCACGGTAATGGCAAATACCGCCGCCAAAGCCAGAATGGCGCCGGCCATGAACGCCCGGATCAGCACATCCCGGGTGGCCATGTAAATTTTGGATTCGCCGGCGTCCACCATTTTGGTGACGAATTCCGAAGGCATGATGTAAGACATAGAGTGATCCCCTGGGCTTTTCTGGCCGTCTTTTCGACAGGCGTAAAAAAACGGCATTGCTCTCAGGCCGCCGTTGATTGGCCGGTGTGAGCAGACGCCGTTGTCTGAAACCGTTTTGAGTTTGGGCAGATAACCAAGATCTGCTGAACAAGCCTCAGCAGATGCCGTGCCAGTCTTGAAAAGTTTTAATAAAAGCCTTTTTATTCAATGGTTAATGCGATGAAGTGCGGCCAGGGTTGGTTGCAAACAACCGAAATTTCCTGCACCGGCTCAGTGCGATTTGTACCGCCTTGGTGCGAATGTCAGCGCAGGCTGAACCTGACGGGCAATGCGTAGCTGAACGTTCGGCCAGACATGTCATCCGGCACGGGAGGCAGGGGTGCCGCTTGCTCCAGCATGGAAAGAGCGGCTTTATCCAGCAGCGGGTGGCCAGATTTAGTGCGTAAGCTGCGCCCGATAAGCGAGCCGTCCCGGCGGAATTCAAAGGTGATAACCGGCGCACCTTCCTGGCCCAGACGGCGTGCCCGCCGGGGGTATTCATAAAACCGGGAAAGGTGCCGGCTCAATCTTGACAGGTAGTCATTGACGGCTGAGGGATTGCCAGCGTTCTGTAACGGGACTCGGGATTGCGACTCGGAATCGCCAGTCTCGGGCGACAGGTCAGAGCGTTCGCCTTCTGGCGCCTCTTTTGGCGCAGTATCCGTTGGCTCAGGGGTGCTGATGTCCGAGGTTTCAAGGTGCGTTACCTTTTCTGGCTCTGGCTCTGGCTCTGGCTCTGGCTCTGGGATGGGCGCCTGTTTTGCTTCAGGTTTTGCTTCAGGTTTTGGTTTTGGTTTTGGTTTTGGTTTTGGCTTGGATTTTTGCTCAGGTTCGGGCTTTGCTTCTTCCGCAGGTGCCGGGGTTGTTTTGCCAGCGAGAGAAATCTTGATAGCGGGGGCTGTATTGACGGTCGCATTGCCGAGCTGGTTTATCTCGATGGGCGTCTTGGGCATAGCGGCCATGAGAATCCCCGCGCTCAGCACAACGGAGATGGCCACCAGGCTCAAGCGAACCGCCCTTCCCGTTCCGTTCACGTTTCAGGCTCCGTCAACAGCAGAATTTCTTTATAGCCGCCCTGCTCCAGGGTGCGAAAAAGGCGTTCCAGGTCAGCCATGGCGATGGTGCCGGCGGCGGCTATTTTCAGGGGGTTCTGTGCGTCCGGCTTTGGCAGTTGCTGAAGCAGCGCTTGTTCATCCAGTGTTTCTCCACGGATGCGCCAGTTACCTTTGGCGTCCACCAGCAAGTCGGCACGGGGTGAGTGCTGCTGGGTGCCTGGTGGTGTGGCCGGCAGATCGGGCAAAGCGTCATCGGCGAGTTGGCCGGCTACGATAAAAAACATCAGCAGCAGAAAAACCAGGTTGATGAGCGGTAAAAGCGCTCTCTCCACCCGGTCCATTAGCGACGTGCCGGAGGTGGAGGGCGGAGGTGCCAGTTCGGTCATGGTGTTTCTTCGGTCGCCCGTTTCCAGTGGGTTTGGATACCATCACGTGACAGCTCGCCCAGGGTGGCGGTGAACAGGCTCAGCTGAGCGTTGGGCGCGGTTGTAAGATTGACTTCGGAAATGCCGGCGTGGCGCAATTCAGGCAGCAACTGCGCTATGGGGAGTGTCAGTTCCTGCCACTGTACCTCGCCCGCCTGAGTGACGGTCAGTAATGGCAGTGGTTCGCCTGTGACGGTGCTGCGATTGTCAGTGCTGTTGGCAAGCTCCAGATGATCCACCGGCAGCAGCCGGCTGGTTAGCATAAAAAACACCAGCAGAATGAACACCACATCAATCAAGGGCGTAATGCGAATCGGGAGAGGCCGATTGGGCCTGGGTTCAATCAGTTGCATGGGCGAAGCGTGGTCGGTCGCGATTCTCGAACGCCTGCTCGTTGACAGGTTCAGGTTGGCCGGAAAAAACTTTGGGCGTCACGCTCAGCACAGAAACCAAAGAACCGTTGATCACTTTGTGAATGCGCTTCAGCCGGAATTCTATCCAGGCCGCGAGCGCTGAGAACGGTATGGCGACAATAAGGCCGGCGGCGGTTGTGGTCAGGGCCTCATAGATGCCGCCACTTAGCTGCGACGCATTGGCGCGGCCTTCTGTTGCAGCCATGGCGCTGAAGGCGTCCATCATGCCCAGAACGGTTCCCAGCAGACCAAGCAAGGGCGCAAGGGCGGCGATGACCTCAATAATTTTCAGTGGCGCTTCAAAAGGTTCAAGTGACTGCTGTGCATCTCGCGCAGAAGTTTCGCGTACCTGCTGGCCATCCTTGTTTTTCTGAAGCGCCTCAATGGTATTGGTTATCAGATTTTGCAGGGGGTTCAGTTTCGCCCAGCGGCTTGTTTGCTCACGAATGGCCTGAGGGTTCACTCTGGCAGGGTCCTGTTGCCAAAGCGTAATAGTGGTTTTAAGTTTTTTGGACAATCTGGGCGCGTAAAGTGCGCCCAAAAGTATCAGATAGATAAACGTGACGAGGCCCAGCACGGCCATCCCAAGCAGCACCAGCATCACCGGGCCACCCATGGCTAACAGTTGGTTGAGCGGGCCATCCGCCGCAGTGGAACTGAGTGGACCCAGGAGATTATTCATGGCTTTTAGTGCCTTTTCGTAAGCTTGATGCAAATCATAACGATTATCGTTGAATTTGCAAGTATGTAATCTTCCAGGTTCCGGGCCTCTGTTAGAATTCATGTCGCTGTTGAACGCACTCTTGCGAACGATTTGATTTGAAACCGGAGGCCGTACTATCTGCACACAATCCCTTCATAACAGAGCCATTCTGCGGTGCTGATCAGCCGTTGGTTAAACAGTCTGGTGAATCGGGCAGTGCTTCTGGTTGTCGGTGTTGTGGTTCTGACAGCGTTGTTGGTTGCGCTCACCGGTTCGCTCCTCAGCCGGGCCGAACTTGAGCAGCAAGCCACAAAGCAGGTGGCCACCATTGCACAATTGGTTGCAGGCGAGCTGGATGACAAGCTGTCAAAGCGTCGGGAAGCACTCACACACGTGGCCCAGGGATTCACCATGAGTGGAATCGCTTTTGAGGCGCGCGCGAAAATACTGATGCGTCGGCAGGCCGCACTAAAGCACCTTTTCGATGGTCTCTACCTGATCGATGCCCAGGGTAAAATACTTGCCGAGTACCCTGAGGCGCTGAATATGATCGGGATGGACGTCAGCAGCCGCCCATACTTTCGCCAGGTCTCGGGGCAACTGACTCCGTTGGTTAGCCAGCCATACCGTTCGTACTATCAGGGAAAGCCCGCCGTTATGGTGGCGGCTCCTGTGTTCGACCATCAGCAGCGTTTTATTGGCATGCTCGGGGGCGCAATTTCGCTTGCCGGGGAGCATCTGATTAAAGATTTGTCCGATATTCGCATTGGCAAAACCGGTTACCTGGCCATAGTGACGCGCAGTGGGACGGCTCTGGCAAATGGCCGCACCGGTGATGTCATGCAGTTGCTAAAAAGCACCAACCCGATACTCCAGGGCGCCATGGATGGTCTTGAGGGAACGGCCAACACGCGTAACAGCGAGGGCGAGAATATTATCCTGTCGGTACAGCAGATGCTTGAAGTGCCCTGGTTTGTGGCAGCCGCGTGGCCGGCCCGGGAAGCCTATGCACCTGCCACGCGTATTAAGGATGCCTTTTTGTGGATGTTGCTGGCCGTGATCCTGTTGGTTGTTCCGCTTGCCATGTGGCGTTTTCGTCGCCTCATGGCGCCGTTACAGGACCTGGGGCAACAGGTGCATGAGCGCCATCTGGGCGTGCGAACCAAACCTGTCGGTGGCGTTGGGGGCTCGGAAATTCGCCAGGTGGCCGATATATTTAACATGGTGATGGATGAGCGCGACGATGTTCTGAGCTCTCTGGCCGAGCGGGAGGCGTTTTTCCGTTCACTGACCCGTGGCGCGCCCATCGGCATTGTGCAGGCCGATGTTCTTGGTCGTATCGAGTTTGTGAATCCGGTATTTGAAAGCATTGTTGGCAGGACGTTGGCCGAGCTTGGCGGCACGCCCTTGTTCGACTGCATCCTGGAAGGTGATCGCAAGGCCGTTACAGATGGCTGGCACCAGGCCCTGCACCAGCAGGCCGTGTTCAGTGAGCGCTTCCGGCTGCAGGAGCTGAACGCTGGCCGCCCGGTTTGGTGCGAGGTGATGACGGCCACGCTTGAAACATCGGAAAAGGTGATGGGTACCATCACGGTTGTGCGGGATATTTCTCATGAGCTTGAAGTAGAGGAAGCGCTGCGGGACGAGCAACAACGAGCGGAAAACATACTGGGAGTGATGCAGGACGGCGTGCTGATGGCAGACACGGGCGGGGTTATTCGCTACGCAAATCACGCGGTAGGTCGTTTCCTGGACGCTGACGGAGAATACGTGGGCAAAAACGTGTTTGAACTGGTTAGCATTGATCACGAAGACCAGGCGCTCAGCCATGAGTGGTTTCTTGAGCGCGACGATCTTGACAGCCTCTACGTTACCTTGCGCAATTGCAGCGAGGGTATTTTTGATGTGGATCTCAGCATGATTCACATTCGTCAGGGGCGGAAGGATGAACGGCTGGTATTTGTGCTGCGGGATGATACGGAGCGCCGGCGTGAAGAAGAACGATTGTCCTGGGAAGCGACGCACGACAGCCTTACTCACCTGTTGAACCGTCGCGCCTTCATGGTGTCGCTGAATAAATGTCTTGGTGAAGCGGCGCGTCAAAGCGCGAGTTCGGTGCTGTTGCTGATTGATCTCGACCACTTCAAACCCGTGAACGATGAAGGTGGGCATTTGCTCGGTGATGAGCTGCTCCGGCGCCTCGCGGATCTGTTCCAGGAGACGGTACGCCGCGCGGATACGGTTGCCCGGCTTGGCGGTGACGAGTTTGGTATTATTCTGCCGGCGTGCGGTTTGGCCAGGGCACAAGCGCTTGCCGAGCGTATTTGTGCCGGGGTTGAGGCCCTTGAGGTGGAGCAGGACGGGCGCCGGTTCGGAGTCACCGCCAGTATTGGTATGACCGAACTGGTGGCTGCAGATCGCGACCCCAAAGACGTGATCGCACGGGCAGATGAAGGCGCTTATCTTGCGAAATCCCAGGGCCGCAACCGGGTAGCAATAACGCCCGCGCCAGGGCAATAATCAGCGTGCGCATGCCTGCGTTATCACGGGCGCCATGCGCAGAACTCTGCGGATCTGAGCTTGGGGGTCTGGCACAGCGTTTCGGTTGCCAATTGCACATCCGCAACGTAATACAATGACGCCAACCCCAGCCTGTCCCGACCCAGGTTGTGGAACACCATACCAAACGCGATATCGCCGGCGGTAAAACGCTCGTGATGGGCTGCAAAGTACTCAGCAGGTTTGGCCAGGATCTCGTCATCAAGAAGCGCCTGAACACGGCTTGCGCCCCCGTGGTAGGCCTGAACCAATAACAGCATGAACAGTTCATTGCGTTTGCTTTGCGGCAGGTGGCCAAAACGCATGTCGAACGCCGGCTGAAGATTGCGGGCGTTCTGGTGCATCAGGCGCAGCGCACAATCGATTTGCGCCAGACGATGCCAATAGTTTTGTGGTTTGATCTGGCAGTCGTTCAGTGCGGACGGTGAAAGCTGAAGAATGCCCTTGGCGTTGGCGCTGGAGTGCGCGCGCACCTGCCCCCCGCTTTCAATCAGAATTTGCCCGGCCAGATATCGGGTCAGAACCTCGGGCAGCTTAAAACGATTTTGCTCGCTCCGGCGCTGAATAATGTACATGAGCGCATCGTGCAAAGAGCCGGGCTGTTCGCGGGTGGCGAACGAGAGGTCATCCCAGGCGCCCCACACGCGATCTGTTGCCTGTGAGCCCAGATACCGGTTAACGGAGGCGTCCAGATCAACATGGGGCTGGTCACAGGCCAGGGCAAACGGATAACCCCTTGTGTCAGCATCACCGGCAATCCATTCGTCGGTCCGCCCGTCGTCGTGCAGCGACTGGCGGATATCGTTCAAGTATTTTTGCGTTGTTGCACTGTCGTCACCATTACTGATCCAGCCCAGAAACTCCCCCCGCATGTCGAACAGAATGTGGCGATCCGGGTTTGAGCAATATCCCGACTCTTCCAGTACCCAGCGACGGATGGTGAGAATGTTCTTGTAAACGCCCTGGCTCACCCAGTAAGGCGAATTCCTCACAATAGCTTTCCAGCCGGCGGGGGCAGCAGGTTCATCCCTGGCCTGATCCTCTTCGGCCAGCGCAGGCACTTGCACGAGCGTGGTCAGGATGAAAATCAGGACAAGCTGACGTAAGCTTGCGAATAGTGAGTTCATAAACGATAGGTCCGTGATAACCCGAGCACCACAATAACAAATGGGCGCTACTATGAAGCAGTCTGAATATCTTCGTTACGATGCCACTGCATTGGCGGATCTGATACGCCGTGGTGAAGTGACCTCCGGTGAAGTATGCGAGGCTGCAGTGCAACGGGCAACCTCTGTGAACGGTTCTCTTAATGCGATCTGCTCGCCCCAGTTTACCGATGCGCTGACGCAGGATTTTCCTGAGCAAGGCGTGTTTTCTGGTGTTCCTCTGTTACTCAAGGATCTGGCGCAGGAACAGGCTGGTCAACCCTGCACCTATGGCAGTCGCAGCTTTAAAAATAATATTGCGTCACAGGATTCCGAGTTTGTGCGCCGGGCCCGCGCAGGCGGGCTGGTTTTTTTAGGGCGAACGGCAACGCCGGAGTTCGGTCTCAAGGCGATTACTGAATCGGAACTGTGGGGGCCATCGCGCAACCCCTGGAACACTCAGCTAACTCCCGGTGGCTCAAGCGGCGGCTCCGGCGCCTCCGTTGCGGCCGGCATTGTGCCCATGGCCGGGGCCAACGACGGTGGCGGCTCCATCCGGATACCCGCAGCCTATAACGGACTGTTCGGGCTCAAACCCTCTCGTGGTCGCATTTCCAGTGGCCCCCTTGCAGGCGAATCCTGGACCGGCGCCTCCACGGACCATGTGGTTACCCGCACCGTGCGCGACAGCGCAGCCATGCTGGACGTGCTGCGTGGCGCGGCGCCCGGCGATCCATTTGTTATCCCGGCCCCGGGCTCCGCTTATGGGGATTTGATGCGAAAATCACCGGGCAATCTGAAGATTGGCGTGTTCACGTCGTCTCCCTACAACACGTCGGTTGCGCCGGAATGCATGGCGGCGGTTGAGGAAACGGCGCGAATTCTGGAAGGCCTGGGGCACAAGGTTGAATACGCCCGGCCGGAGTTTGATGGTATGGCACTGGCACGCTGCTATCTGGGTCTTTATTTTGGTGAGGTTGCCGCCATGATGGCGAAGGCCAAGGACCAGTTTGGCGCCAGGGACAGCGATTTTGAGCTGGATACCCGGCTGATTGGAATGCTGGGCAACACCATGCCGCTGTCAGATTACGTGCTTCGCCGCCAGCAATGGAACGAGTTCGCCCGTGCCCTGGCGGTCTTTTTTGGCCGTTATGATCTCTACCTGTGCCCCACCACCGGCCAATTGCCCGCCCGCATCGGTGAGTTGGAAACACCGGCACACCTGAAGCTGGCGGCAAAGCTGATGTTGGCGCTCAAAGCCGGGAAAACGCTGCATCGCAGCGGCCAGGTAGATCAGATGGCGATGGAAAGTCTCGCTCGAACGCCGTTTACACAGTTTGCCAATCTCACCGGAACCCCCGCCATGTCGGTGCCCATGCACTGGACAGCCGAGGGCCTTCCGGTTGGCGTGCAGTTTGGCGCATCCCATGGTGGTGAGGACGTATTGCTGCAATTGGCGGCCGAGCTTGAAGAGGCTGCGCCCTGGCTTGGTTATTACGAGCGACTTGAAAATGCGTTCCCGGCTGCGGGTTGATACTTTTAACGTTGCGACCTTGCGGGTTGTGATCCGTTGACGTAAAGCCCACGTTTATCTTTGTATGCCTAACAGGCTATGCTGTACATCAGGGAGATCTTCTTCCTGAAATACCCTGATGGCATCGAGGAGGCGAGCGTATTATGAACCAACCGATGGCAATCGACGATCTGGTATCCGTAGCACAGGCAGAAGCCATGGGGGAGCTTGACGCTCCCATGATGGCGATTGTTCTGGCCAGCGAACAAAGCTATGACTTGCCCATTAACTCACTGGAAACCGATGCCGACAAGGCACGCTGGGGACTGATTCTCCGCGCTGCCCGCGAACATGTTGAGGCAGACGCCGTGGCGGTTCTCTACCCCGCATGGACAACCATCCGCCACAAAAAAACAAAACCGGCACAGGAGGAAGGCATTGAAACCTCGGCTGAGGCCGTGGTGGACAGCTCTCAAGACCGCACCGAGGACGAGTCAAGCGAGCCAATAGACACGTTGTTCGTGCAGCTCCATACCCGGGATCACGTGTACTGGAGAGGGTTTGAACAGATCCGTGATCCGAAGCATCAACGCATCATCGGCTTTCGCCGAATCAAGGCGTTGTCTACGGATTACAAGCGTGATGAGGAACCTTCGGTTGCATCCTGGCTCAGCACTTTGTTTGAGCCTCTGCCCGAGCACGGCGAAGAAAGTGATTTGGACCTTGAGTTGTCTGACCTTCTGGAAGAGCCCGAAGTAAGCGCGGCGCTTTATCCACGGCAGCTGCGAGCGCTGCACTGATCTGACACTGTGAAGTCGTAAAGCAAAAGCCGGGCTTATTAACAGCCCGGCTTTTCGGGTTTTAACCGTAACGTCTCTAAATAGAGCTCGCCCGCTCTGCCACCCACATCAAGCTTACGGCGCCTACGCCCAGAAGAATCAGCGGCACCACAATCCGTTGATACACCTTAACGTGTGCCAGGGCATACAGCAGTGGGAAGCCAATGATCAGCAAGCCTAGCTGCCCAAACTCCACGCCCAGATTGAAGCCAGCGAGGGCAACCGCCAGGTTGGAAATACCGCCGGTCAGGTCGGCCAACACGCTGGCAAAGCCGAAGCCGTGCACCAGCCCGAACGCGAACGCCAGCTTCCAGGTTTTCCGGCCCAGAAAGGGCCAGACTACATTGAGCGCGGCTGCGGCGATGGAGAGCGCAATCACGATTTCTACCCAAGCTATCGGCAGCCTGATTATATTCAATGCAGACAGTGCCAGAGTAATCGAGTGGGCCACCGTAAAGGCCGTCACGATGCCTGTTAACTGCAGCAACCGTGATTTTAATGATCGATCTTTGCCCTGGTCTTGCTGTTCGCGGGTGATCAACGTAGCCGGCAATATCAGCACTAACAGAAACAATATGTGATCGAGCCCCGCCAGCAAGTGAACAATGCCCTCATAGAGAAACGTTTTGAAGGTGCTCCACGCCCCAATCGGACCCGCGGTGAGGTCAACAATCTGCTGCTCGGGAGACAACACCGTGAGAGACCGGGTGTCTCCCGAGGTGATCTCGACCAGCCCCCGGTGCAGGCTGTCCCGATCGAACAGCAGCGTGTACTTGATCTGTTCCGGAAGCTCGCCGTCAGGGCACTCAACCCGGTACCGGGCGGCCAGATAAGGACCGTCGCTGTGTGAGCTCAAACCCCAGTCCTGCCCCCTGAGCTGACAGGCGCCCTGCTCGGTGGTCAGAGTAATGGCGTTTTCAACCGTTTGCGTGGCGAGGTTCCGCTGGGCACGAAGTTCCTGGCCCGTTACGTTCTGGTCACCGTTTGCGTCCAGGGGAACCAGCAACGCCAGGTCTCGCAGGGCCACATCAATTCTTACCTCGGAGGCATCCATGTCCACGTAAAGAAAGCTGTCACTCGCCTTGTGGGCCAGGGCCGAGCCTGCGAAAGCCAACATGGCTACCATGGCCAAAAGCTGTTTGGCGGACATCACGACTCCTCCGGATAGCGGGCGTCCGCTTGATTGTGCTGTTTAAGCCAGGCACGTAGCTGGCTGAGCGCTGCGCTGTCTTGCGCCGCAATAGCGGCTCTGAGTGCCAGGCGGGTATCCAGGGGTTCGCGTTGTGTTGCCCAATTGGATATCGCATGCGCGGCGGCATCCTCTGGTCGCTGGTCGATATCCAGCTCGAAGCGGGCCAGATCACGTTGATGCAACATGGAGCCGCGCCATATAGCTTCTTCAAACCGCTCTCGCAACCGGGAAGCCAGGGCCTGTTCGCCTGGATCGTTCACGCGTCGCATGGCGATGGCGCGAATAACCGCCAGATTGTCTACGGCCTCATAACCTTCAGTGAGAACCAGAGCCTGTTCGGGATTGTCATTCTGAACGTACCAGTCCGCCAACTGTGCCCGAATGTACAAATCATCCGGATCCTGGCTCAGCACCTGCTGCCAGTGCCCGGCGGCAGAGGCGTAGCCGAGTTGTGCGGCAATGTCGCCCAGCGTGCCCTGGGCCCAGAGGTAACCCTGGTTGTTTGCGCCGTTTCCGAACCGGGTTACGGCGGCCAGCTTGTTGTACGCGGATTCGGCGGCTCCGGTGCGGGCGGCCACCTGGGCGTGACAGCTCGCCGCGATCAAGCCTGGGCGTTCTGCCGTTAACTGCTCACAGAATGCCTGTGCCTCGTTATAATTTCCCTGAACAATCTCGATGTTGGCCAAGGTTAACAGCGCCTGAGCTCTTTGCGTCGGCACATCAGAGCGGCTGAGCACGGTTTTGAAGTCTTGGCGTGCCGCATCAAACTGATGAAGGCTCTGGGCCAGCGTTCCCCTTAGCACCCGCAATGAATCTGTTAAGTCCTGCCCTGCCTGTTGCTTGAAGAGTCGTTCGGCATAGCCCAGAAAACGGGGATCGCCACTGCGGCGTGCCTCCGAAATCAATCGTTTTACTTCCCGGGCCATGGCTTCCGGGGAAGAAGGGACACGGTCATTGGCGGGCGCAGACGCAGGCAACGTCACCAGCACGGTGTCGTCGTCAAAATCGCTTTGAATTGGGCTCGGAGCTGCCACAACGGTTGCCGAACTCAGCAAACCAAGCAGGCCAAGCCCAATCCAAAAAGCCCCCCCGCGCCGAAGCGCAGAGAGGGAGGAGGCCGAACGCAACGTTTGTCGGGTCCGGTGTGGAGCTTTTTTATCTAAGGAGATCATCGTATGCCTTCGGATCATCCTGGTCGTTGAAGCTGAAGGTAACGTCATTAACGGCCACAGGGTCCCGGCTGAGATCCGGGTTGTTAATTTCGCCCTTCACGAAGGTTCCAAAGTCGACTGACATCGAGGACTGATCGTTCTGGCTGTTGTTTGAGCCCTCGAAACATCCCGTCAGAGCAAGGGCCAACAAACTCGCCCCAGCGAACTTTATAGTGAGTTTCATCATTCACTCCTTATAAGTTGGTTGAGCCGGCCAGCGGGGTTGCCAGGTACGGGAACACTACCTGGAGCTCGCTTGCATCAAGCTGAACGCCGTCGGTGAACGCCGCGTCCTTGTTGGGCGCGTCTGTTGTCAATGCACCCATAACAACCCTCAAGGCGGAATCGACTACGTCATCAACCGGGCGACGGCCGTTCGGGAAACCAGCGTTATCACCAACCAGAACACCCAGATCGTTTTGCGTGGCCGCAGGAGTAACTGCAATAGCCGGGTTCAGCCGCAGCATTTCAGAGCCTTGCACACCAACCGGCATGTTCACATCTTTTACACCGGTCAGGAAGACAGACACCAGATCCGTACGGGGGAAATTATTCGGTGCCACAGCTGTGCCTTTGAACAGTATTTCCAGCAATTCTGGCAGGGTGGGGTTGGTTACATAGGTGGCAAACTGGGTATCGTTCATCGGCTCGCTGGTGTTGAACAGATCCTTGTCCTTGAGGCCGATGACGACTTCATTCACCAGCGGCATGCCGAGGCGTGAAACCTGGGTCCAGGCGCCGCCTTCTACTGTGGCGCCTTTGCCGCCCGCAGTCGGCTCGGGATTGATGACTCGCGCCTGGCGTACGCTGGCGGTGGTCCACGCGCCAATAACCGGATCGCCCTTGCCGGTAACGGCCGTGCCGGTCAGGCATTCGGTGGGCACTTCCAGGGCAAACGAGGTCACGTTCTTGTCGGCCAGATCACCGGCGCCTTCGGCGGTACGTGCGCCGAGGGGATTGGTGTTGACCAGATCGAAAATCTCGCCGAGGTTCACCGCGAACGCCTCTTTGCGTTGGCCTACAAACACCTGGCCGTTGGTGCCACAGCCGGGAATAGCAATCGGGAAGATATGCTCGTTAGCGTAGGTTTCGTAATTGGCGAACGATTTTTCGCCGATGTTATCCAGAGGCTTTTCGAAGCTGCCGGTGCCGGTGGAGACGTTGGTTACGGCCTCTACAGTGCCGGTACGGCGGTCACCACGAATCACCGAAACGGTATACTCCTGGCTGACCTGAACATTGGCAACGTCTGTGGCGTCGCCAATGTTTTTAAGCGGAACGGAAACTTTCTTCGTGTCACCGACAGGGCCGACATCTAACTGAATGTCGTTCAAGGTGGTTGAGAACTGGAAGCGGAACGTGAGGTCTTCCTGCGCGTTGCCACTGTTGTCGATGTGGATTTCGTAAATGGCGTCGTCGTCCAGATCGAAATAGTTGGGGCCGCCGTAAGCGTCCTGAAGGGGCAAATAGTTGGCAATCAGAGTGACATAGTCTGCCCGATTGGCCTCATAGCTTCGGAACATATAAAAGTCAGTACCGTCTACCTTTGGCATTTCGGTGATAAAAGGGGCTTCGCGGTGGCTTGAAGCCTGGCTCAGGCCGGCGCTCAGGCACGCGCCGGCAACGGCGATCGCGAGAGCAGAGCGTTTGATAATTGCGTTCATAACGGTTCCTCAATATGTCTTGTTGTGGTTACAGCAAAAGGGGAACGTATGGCTGAGTAATAAAGATGCACGTTACACTGAAAAAAATTAGAGTGGTATTTGCATCTCGCCGGGTAGGTAGGGCGTATTGGTAATTGACAATCATACGGAGTTGGAATGTCTCACAGCGATACGAATCAGGATGACCTAATGCGCTTGTTAGTGGCTGTATCCCGAGAGGATCACGACGCGTTTCATCAGCTCTATCAGAGCGTGTCCTCAAAAATGTTCGGAATGTGTCTGAAATTGGCGGGACAGCGAGACCTGGCTGAGGATGCTTTGCAAGAAGCGTTCATACAAATCTGGCACCGCGCCCGGGAATATCATACGGACCGGGGTATGCCTCTGGGCTGGATGATGAGCATCGCCCGCTACCGGACGTTGGATATGATGCGTGCACGAAAAGTTCGCCGCAGCGGCAGTGAAGAGGATCTTGAGCACATTGAAGACGGGCGCGAAGGCCCTCTTGATGAGTCTCTTCGCAGCGCCGGGGAAGCCCGGCTAACGGGGTGTCTTGACGAGCTCAATGACGCGCAACGTGACAGCATTCTGCTCTCTTATTACAAAGGGCTTACGCACGATGAGCTGGCTCATGTGTTGAACTCCCCACTGGGCACGGTGAAAAGTTGGGTGCGCCGCGGTCTGATAACTTTGAAAAGGTGCCTGGAACGATGAAAAAGACACCGGAACGTATTGAAATGCTTGCTGCCGAGTATGTGCTGGGCTCGCTGCATGGCCTTGCCCGCAAGCGCTTTGAGCGCTGGATGATGGAATCCGCGAAGGCGCGCGAAGAGGTCTGGTTTTGGGAACAAAAGCTTGGATCACTCTCCGCTGACGTGCCGGCCGTCACGCCGCCGTCGTCGGTGTGGGATTCTATCGAGAATCGGTTATGGCAAAAGGGCAGCCAGAAGGCGGCGCCAACAGGCAAGGCGCAAGCCCGCGCCAACCATCGCTGGTTCTGGCCGAGTTGGAGCGCTGTCGCGACAGCCGCTGCCGTGGTTATGGCGTTCGTATTGATACAACCGTCGTCGGAGGTTCCCCAGACGCAGCTTTCCGGCGCTATTGTTCAAACCGATACCAGCGACCCGCTCTGGTTGGTGAGCGAAACCGGGCAGGGCAATCTGTTGAAGTTGCGTTCCGTCGCCGCCAGCGCCGCCGACACCGGCAAGGATTATGAGCTCTGGATTGTGCCGGAGAATGGCCAACCTCTGTCACTGGGCGTTATTCCCGCCGGTGGCTTGCATGAAGTAATCCTGACCGACAAAACCCGGCAGGCACTGTCGCAAAGCCGCACCCTGGCGATCAGCCTGGAACCCCTTGGAGGATCACCCACGGGAGAGCCAACCGGGCCGATTCTGCACGTAGCCCAGTTGTACGAGCTTTAGCGTTGTGTTTTAGAATTGCTTTGTAGGTTCGGGTTTGGCCGCTGAATGGTTTATAATTGCCGGCTTTAATTCTGCACCCACAAGGCGCTGATCGTGATTGTATTTAACCAGGTACAGAAGTCGTATCAGGTGGGTGGTCGGGCGATCCCCGCGCTTCACTCCACTGACATGACCATTGAAACCGGCGAGGTGTTCGGTATTGTCGGGCATTCCGGGGCGGGAAAATCCACTTTGGTGCGCCTGATCAATCTTCTGGAGCCCGTAACCGGTGGTAATATTCTGATCGATAACGAGAATATTACCCGGTACAGCGCCGCAGAACTGCGCGCATTCCGTCGTAAAGTCGGCATGATCTTCCAGCACTTCAACCTGCTCTCGTCAAAAACCGTTGCAGACAACATCGCTTTTCCGATGAAGCTGGCCGGCCTCTACAGCAAAGCCCAAATTCGGGATCGTGTGCAGGAGCTGCTGGCTCGTGTCAGCCTGCTGGATCAAGCCGACAAATACCCGTCCCAGTTATCGGGGGGGCAGAAGCAGCGCGTGGGCATTGCCCGGGCCCTGGCCTGCCGGCCTACCATCTTGTTGTGTGACGAGGCCACCAGCGCACTCGACCCACAAACAACCCAGTCTGTACTCAGGTTGCTGGCCGAGATTAATAAAGAGCTGGGCCTGACCATCGTGCTCATTACCCACGAGATGGATGTGGTGCGCCGTGTGTGTGATCGCGTTGCCGTGATGGACGGTGGCCGCGTGGTGGAAATGGGTGCCGTAAGTGATGTGTTTTTACACCCGAAACACCCCACCACCCGGGATTTCGTGTTTGAGAGTGAAAGCATTGACAGCCGGGAGCGCCAGGAAGATCTGCAAAAAGCCAACGGCCGTATTTTACGCCTGACGTTCAAAGGCGAGTCTACCTACAAGCCACTGCTGGGCAGTGTCGCGCGGGCCTCCGGTGTGGATTTCAGCATTTTGTCCGGCCGCATTGACCACATCAAGGACACGCCTTACGGCCAGTTGACCCTCTCGTTGGTAGGCGGCGATCTGGCCGTTGCCATGAGCGCACTGGAAGCCGCCGATGTTCACGTGGAGGTGGTGCGCTGATGGACGCTTTCTTGAGTAATGTGGACTGGCCAGAGATTGGCATAGCAAGCTGGGATACGTTGGTGATGGTGGGTTTGTCATTGCTGTTCAGCGTGCTGGCGGGCCTGCCGATAGGCGTGCTGCTATTTCTGACCGGTAAACGCCAGTTGTTGGAGCAACCCGTCGCTTACGCCGTATTGTCTTTCGTAGTGAACGTACTGCGCTCGGTACCGTTCATCATCCTGCTGATTGTGATGATACCGTTCACCGTGATGTTGATCGGCACGTCCCTCGGTGTGGCAGGTGCAATACCTCCGTTGGTTGCCGGTGGCGCACCCTTCTTGGCCCGATTGGTCGAAACGTCTTTGCGGGAGGTCGACCGCGGCATTATCGAAGCC
>LAZR01000713.1_pt1 | contig 23607 bp, 20 predicted proteins | sample 329461 | NCBI WGS metagenome assembly LAZR01 (sample SAMN03002196, study PRJNA259156) | marine sediment metagenome | biome: sea floor; feature: Hydrothermal impacted sediments; material: marine sediment; isolation source: Loki non-amplified sample from Loki's castle hydrothermal vent sediment ...
GTTTTTAGGCGCATAGTCAAAGTTACTTTCATAGATTTTTTCTCATCTAATAATTTAGTTTTCTCACTTTTTACTAAAATTCCTCCAATTGCCTTATAAACTGTATCATTTAAATCAATTTTCTCTAACTCTTCAATTGCTAAAACTGTTTCACTTAATGTGCGTTCAGTTTGTAGTTTTTGAGTTGTAATAAATTCAAAAGATTGTTGGAAATTATTGAGATTAACAATCTTCTTTTTTTGTTCTTCATCTAAATTGTCAAGGTTAATTGTCATAATTCTTTTATCTTTGTAGATATAATTTAATTTATTCTATATTCGAAATAGCTTTTTTTTTCTAAGAGTTATTAATGCATTTCATAGTATTTTCTACAATTTTTCCAAAACTTATTATCTCATTTATTGAAGCGCGAAATGCCGTAATATCCTTACTTTCTATATTAAAATAAATCGAGTCGTTATTAGTTTTCTCTATTGAGATATAGGATCGTTTAGTCTGCAATTTTTTAAGATCAGGTAGAAAGGAAGTATAAGAGATATTTCTTAATTGAGAACTTTTAAAATGTAACTCTATTGTTGATTTTATTGAAAAGTTGCTATTTGGATTCATTATTCTTCTATAACTTCTAATTCACGCTGTTTACGCTTAGCTATTCGAAAAGACTCTGCTCCTCGAGGAGTTTCAGTGTAATAAGCTCCACCAGTAAACTTCGCATTACATTTCTTACAGTGCCAAATACCAGTTGATACTCGGTGAATTGATGCTCTTGTCTCACATTTTGGGCATTTAATATCCCCTTTCATTTTTTCAACAATTAATTTCCACCGTTTCCTGAGTGTAGACCCATACCTCGCCTGAAATCTTCCGCTAATACCAACCTTCTTTGTCATTTTAAATCAAATAAGTTTGAATAACTGATGTTATATAAAAAATTAATATAAACTTTAAATTTTTCTAATTGTGGTTAAAAATTTATTCTCTTCCGAATTGTAATTGACAGAAAATGAAAAATCTATGGTTTAACAAAAACTTGGAGATTAATCCAGCAGTTATCATCACTGAAGATGGACATTTATCTATAGGAGGTTTCTTATATAAATAGGGGGAAAATGTTCCCCTAATTGGCATTAAAATTGTAGATCAACCATTTTCGAATAAGATGAAATACTTCCAATTAGTTCTGAATTAAAAATCACTGACTTCCATGGAAATAATCATATACTGAAAGCTCTAGTTGGTCCAATAATACCTATTCCGTTAATAAATAAAACTGGAAATCAATCTATATTAGTTCAGTCAATGGGAAATTTTGAATTGGATGGAATTTCAGGAGATTTTGGCTCATTTGAGACACTCAGAAGAGTGTAAAAAAAATGATTTAATTTTATGCAATTTTAGAATATGAACAACTAATAACGTTATATTTTGTGATTGTTATAATATTTAATATTATCTTAATACAATTACAAAAAAAAATATAAAAAATTAATCAAAATTAGTTTGATACTGTAATAAATTTAATTCTTTTCTCAATTTTTTACCAATATCTAAAGATTTTTCGCAAAGCATTTTGATTTCATCAAAAGAGAATGTAGCAGCGCCACTTTTTTGAATTGATGTTATTTTTTCCTCTGTTACTGATATTGTTATCCTTCCCTCACAAACTAACTCTTCAGGTAAGTTAGGATCTAGAAAAATAATATCATCTATTTTACCATAAGTAATAGCAAATGGTAATTCATTAACAATTGTTTCTCCTGTAAGATATTTGCCAGTCCATTCAAGACCATTTTTTCCAATTATTCCTTCAGGTATATGAGCAGTAATTAATGTCGTTAAGGCACCTACTCCTCCTGCATCAATTAGATTTCCGCCATGATTTATTACGTACATATCAAGAAAGAGAATATATACAGCTTCATTTTCCTTAATACATAGCTTTTTAGTCTGAACACAATCAGCATGTCGAATTCCTCGATCTACTACTCGAGCTAACTCTATAGATTGCTCATCTGGAGGACCTCTTTCAAATAAAGGTGAAGCGAGAGGTAATAACTCTGCCATAACTGTGCAGACTCCTTCATCAGGTAAATCCGGAAAGGGAGTTCCAACGTCGTATTTTAAACCTGTTATAATTCTAGTATCACCTAATTTAACATCTGCAGAACCTTCTGCTGATGCGATAATATTGCCCTCTATTTTAAAATCTCGATATTCCCAAAGACCTCTTCCATCAATTCTTTCCTCTTTTTTTAGGTTTGATGTTATATAATTTCTTTCAATCTTAGAAATAATTCGTTTTACATCCATCATCTTTATTTATCACCTTTTGTATTATCTTCATCTTGTTTTTCTGACGATTCTTCTAACAATTTAAGAAATTTACTCTTTAGAGTTTCTAATTGAATTTGATGAATGGTATTTAAAGCATCTTTAGCTAAATCCAAAAATATATTCAATTCTTCCAGAGTCATATCCCCATCAAATTGTAATAACGATAATTCATCGTTAAACCACGTAATAGCACACGGTAAGTCGGCTTCACCCGCTTTATCTTCAATACCTGAGAGATCTACCACTAATTTGTTATCAATTTTACCGACAGCTACTGCAGATACTAAACTTTTCATAGGAATTCCAGCATCGGCTAAAGCTAAGGCTGCAACAGTAGTACATGCACAACGAGTTCCCCCATCTGCATCCATGACCTCAACAAAAACTTCAAAACTTGTACCAGGATAAAGTTCAAGAAAAAGTACTGGTTCTAAACAATCAGAAATTATCATAGAAATCTCTTTTTCTCTGCGTCCGGGTGCAGGTCTTTTCCTATCAAAAACCGAAAAAGTAGCCATTCTGTAAAAAACTCTAAGAATTCCTCTATCTGGTTTTGATAAATGATGCGGATGTACCTCTCTTGGTCCATAAACAGCAGCATATATTTTATTATTTCCCCATTCAAGATATGCTGAACCATCAGCATTTTTAATTACACCAACTTCCATTTTTATTGGTCGTAATTCATTTTTTTCACGACCATCTAATCTTTTTCCATCTTCACGAAATAACTCTTCAGGATATTCGTCCTTAATTATTAATGGCATCTATTCTATACCTCTTTTCTTTTTTTCATTAATTACAAATTCTTGCATTCTATCTGTTAACCCAACAATATGGGCTTCTGAGGCAATTTTGTAAATTGCTTCAATCAGTAACCTTTCATGCGCAAGGTCTTCACCTTTCAGCCAAATTCGGCCGTTTTGAGTAACGAATATATTACAATTCGTTAAATTCTTTAACATCTTAATCATTGACCCATTTCGACCAATTACTCTTGGAATTTTAGGTGATTCTATTGAAATCACGATTCCTCCGTTTTTTTTTCCTAAATATTTACCAACAGTTGTTAATTCAGGTTTGTTTAAGCGATCTGCAGAGAGGATTTTAACAATTAATATATCTCCTATATCATATCTTTCGGTATTTAAATCTTGAGGTGAATGATTTCCCCCTCTAAAATCTCTACCACTTCTTCCTCTCTTTATAGTATCCCTTGGTTTTAGTTGACCAAAATCTTTTGCATTGATATCACACTTGTATTTAACTGGATTTTTATCGACAACTAAAGCAATGACTTTATCTCCAGGACGTGGAGTATAAAATCCCCTAAGAGGAATAACATTAATATAGTTCTTTCTTATTTGTTTTAGACCTATATTTAAAGAGATAATCTTATTTCTTTCTTTATTTAAAATTGTACCTCTACCAGGTAAAAAATTTTTTGTATCTTCAGTTAATATTTCTCCAGGTACAACTAAGTCTCTTGAAGTATCTACTTCTTCAAATTCTTCATTCTCTGCTTCTTCATCTACTAATTGTTCTTCAAAATTATCCATAATTTCTATTCACTTTCGTTTTAAAAATTACTTATTTTCCTAAAATTATACAAAAAATAATATAAATCAGAATAAATTAATAGTTACGAGGCTAAGATTTTAAGATTTTTGTCTGTACTCTGCCATGTGTTAACTTATTAACTTTATCTATTAGTTGCATCTGTAAACCTGCAGGTAAACTTACAACGGCGGCCCAAGAACCATCAGATTGCCATTCTTCTTTCTTAATTTGTGCATACTGAGCGACTATATTGTATCCTTTCGCGGTAAATGCAGAAGGGATATTTATTGCCATCTCTACTTGTTCCATTCTTATGGGAATAATAGCGCGAATACTCTTAATTACATCATCTACTTGCTCTTCAGCATTCCTCATTAAGTCAATCCTAACTTTTGCTTCTTCTAATGCTTTTTCGATGCGTTGGTATGGATGGGGTTTGTTATTCTGTGGATTTATGGAATTTTTACTTATAATCGTAATAATTTGTTTCAATTTCTTCCTTTGTTCTTCTTCCCTTTGAGTTTTTGTCCAGTGTATTTCTCCTTCTAATAATATATGACTCGCAATTGCCATTTTATCTGTGGTATTGAAGACAGCTTCCATATCTCCATCTGTAGCCTTTTTTCCTCTTCTTAAATCTTCAAATACCATAAAACTCTCAAATATAAGCTCTAAATCGATAGTATTCCCGTTAACTACTTCTTCTACACTCACTCGAGAATTTTTCCTACCTTCCTTCAATCGTTTGTTGATCTCTTCTCGAATAAATTTCTTCGCTTCCCATGCCTTGTCAGGATCTAACAACATTTCAAAAACTCTTCCTGACTTCTCTATTCGTCCAATGATAAATCCACCTAAATCAATTCTTGCTCTATCTATCATGTTATAATTTCCTCAAGTATCTAATTGAATATCTCGACTTCGTTATATTCTGATTTTTCTATCTTTCCTGTTAAGAGATAAGTATGAAGGGGTCTTACCTTGACTTTACTATCTGTAATAAAGGAAGTTATAGTATATTCAATACTTCTTCCTTCTCATCTAAATTTAATAACTTAAAAGTTTTATCTTCTTTTAAGATATAAGCTACATCATAAGTATTTTTATTTAAATTATCTCCCATTAAATCTTTCAAGGCTTTTATAGGTAATAATTTCAAATCTTCATCATTCATATCCTCTTTATAATGTTCTTCAAGGTATGTCCTTGCTTCTGTTGCTTGCGAGCCAATAGCGAAGGCTTTATAACCCCACATAGCTCCACTGGGATCTGTCAAATATAAAGAAGTCTGATTGTCTGTGTCAATTCCAGCGATAAGGAAGCTTACTCCAAATGGTCTTACTCCAGCATTCTGTGTAAAAACTTGTTTGTATTCACATATATTTAATGTGCAGCCTTTAACTGAAATTCTTTCATCATAATTTAATAGATTAACCTGAGCTTGAACTCTCGCGCGATCTATTAAGACTCGAGCATCGCTCGTAAGTCCAGAAATGGCTACTCCAATGTGATCATCAATTTTAAAGATTTTTTCTGAACCAACGACTTCTTGAAGTTCAGAACTTTTTTTCTCAACAGCAAAAACTACTGAGTTTCTATTTTTACAAACAATTGCAGTTGTTCCCCTACGGACCGCTTCAATAGCATATTCTACTTGAAAAAGACGTCCTTCCGGGGAAAATTGCGTAATAGCCATATCATATCCTCGACCTTGACCGGAAAAAATATTACATCAACCTCTTTAATTATTTTTGACAGAATCAATTAAAATCCTAACATCTTTAACCAAATTGGTAAAACATCTTAAAGATATTATTTAATCAATTCTTTCTTTTTATATTATTTTTTTTTTTTAATTTTACTTTGTTAAAAGGTAGTAATAAACAATAGAATAAATATTTTAAGTTGCTAATTAAATTGGTATTTTCTCAAAAGTAGTGAAATTTTCGATTTAAGCCATTAAAAATCATTCAATTATAATGATGCTAAAAAAAAAGAATAGGATGCATAAAATCCATAGCAAAAGTAGTAAAGAATTGAAATTTCATGAATGGTTAAAAATTGAGAATGTTGGAAAGTAGTGAAAGGTGTGAGAATATTCAGAGAACGAATTAAAGTTAAATTCCTTTTTTAATAATATTTAGCCTTTCTTAAGCTTTCCATAACATTTCTCACAGTACCATTCTTTTGTATTCGGATTAAAAGCATGATCCTTTTCCATATCGCTGCAAGTTGCACAAGAGCATATGGAAGCCTTTTTTTGTCGACGCAATTTATTTTTTTGATCTTCTAACTCATCATGTAGCCGGTAAAATTTCTCATCATCTGATGGACGATTTTTTCTTAAGTCACTTTGCTCTTTAGTTAAATAACCTATCCTTTTTACTACTTCTCTTAAAAGTAAGGTTCTTAACTCGGTCCGAATCTTACGTAACTTCGAGTTTTTTAATCATATGGTTCGTTTCTTGTCCAAATGAATCAACTCTCCAGACATAAGTATATTTTCCCTTGGTTTAATAAAATAAAGAATATAATTATATTTAAATCCTCTGTGTGAGCGAATTTTTTAACTTTCGTTAGAAAGTTGGAAGACTTGTCTGCCTTGCCAATCTTTTGTATGTAGCATGAACCAAACCCGCGAAGATGGAATTTATATATGCTCTGTCTTACTGCGTGCAAAGAATGCTCGATAATTGAATATTTTTAAAAAAAGGTGAATTTAGGTAAATGATAAAAATAAGGATTATTAGATAATTTGGAAATATACTTTTTTTTTACCTAACTTATGACCATGCTACTTTATTAATAAAAATGGACCATTCCAAAAGAATCAGATCCTCATCTCTAGTGTGAGCCATAAGATAATCTCCTTCTTTAGTAATTGAACCAATGATGTTTCCCTTACCAGCTCCAATGTTTTTCGCTGCTAATTGTATTTCATCATTCTTCAATATAGCAAATCGATATCCTTGATATGAGAGAGCCGGTTCTTTTGATTTCCATGCATTTAACATTGCTTTTGCATCTTCATTAGATAATGGGAAGTCAGTGTTTTTGTTAACTAGTTCTCCTTCTTTATTTAAAAGAAATATTTCCTCAACACCTTCGTGCTCGTGTAATGCCTCTACCAGAGCATTAAATCTTTGTTGTTCCAAAATTTCTCAACTTTCTAATTGCTACTTTTATTAATTTAATGAAAGATAAAAATATTACAATTTAAATCTTTTTACAACGGAAAAAATAAGCTTGAAGATTTTAGGGTCCTATTTTGGTTGATTTATGATAAAATACTTAATGTTTGAGTAATATTTCTAATTAGTGCATCTTAATGGTAAAAAAACTAGTTTTATTCGATAAAATATATAATATCTCAAAAAAAGGAAACAAAGAAGATATTTATCTAAGATATTCTAAGTATATAAAAGAAAAAGTTGTTGGATTCCCAAACACATCTGTTAAAATTAAAAAATTAAGAAATTTTGATAAAAGATTTGAAGTTGTTATTAATGGTCCAGAAGAAATATTTATCTCTAATATTTTGAAAAAAGAGATTGGAAGTATACATGAATTTAAAGATATCAAAGTAGGAAAAGTATATAAGGGCACATTAATAGAAGTGGGAAGGGTTGGATTCGGCCTTTTTGTAGATTGTGCAATTTTAAATCAGAAAGTCGATGTACTTATAAATTTGCACACTTTGCGTAATCAACTTTGTAAAGGGAAAGAGAAATCTTTAAAAGAAATCATTGATGCTTATGATTTTATTGACAATTTCCCTCTCTATGTTAAAATTACCAATATTGATACTATTAATGAAAAGATGTTAGGAGAAATTGCCCCTGAATCATTAGAGATCTTTCACAAAATCTTACGTGAGAATATCGAAGGCGTATTTCTTAGTGGTGAAACTAAAGGCCAATTTAAGAAGGTAATCACCAGAATGGGCCATTTTCGAGATATAATTACTATTAAACGATTTGGATTTTTAGAAAACCTTGTTATTTTAAAAGAAGGAACAGACGCAGTAGGTATTATTGCTCATATAGGTAAGAAACTAAAAAATTGTAAGTTGAGTGCAATTCGACCAAAAAAAATAAATGCTTTTATGAAAAAAGGGTAGAAAATGGTGGGCCAGGAGAGGATTGTTCAGAATGCCCGTAGTGGGGATCCCATTGAACTCCCGACCTTCGCGGTGTAAGCGCGACGTCATAACCACTAGACCACTGGCCCATATATTAAATACGCTCAGGGTGGGATTCTCGATAATATGCTATATGCAATATCTTTTCGAACCCACGAATCCGTTGGACACCGGTTTAGCAAACCGGCGCTCTACCAAGCTAAGCGACATCCTTTCAAAAGCACGAAGAGGCTAATGATCTGAGCTCCTTATAGGCCTGAGCATAATTTCACTTTTTAATATTTCTTATATTTTCATTATAACGATTTAAAATTTTAATATTTTATGTTATTTAATTTGAAGTTTAAAAAATTATATTGGATATAAAGCTTAAAAACAACTTGTGTCAAACCCTCTTTATTTTCCGTATGCCTTAATTTCCGTAACTTAGTCTCGAGATACCACCACATAACACCAATATGAATTCAAGATTCAAATTTAAGTCTTATTATGATCTTTAACACTCATTTGTAATATTCAATAAAAGAAAAGAAAAAGATAATTCTTATTCTAAAAGTTTTTTATTATTCAGAGATTATCTCAAAAACCATTTTTTCAATAATAGGTTTTTTTGTATATCTTTTATCGTAATACCAGCCCATTAGATGCGCTTTTTGTTCTTTCCCCGGAACTAGAGGAATTACTATTATCATAACACCATTAGATAAATATTTCAATATTCGTTTATCTATGGCGTGTAGTTTTTCATTTCCAGAGGGATGACTATGCCACATCCACACGATATCTACCCCTAACTCAGCCTTAAATTTACGCATGTTGTAAATTTTTGATTTTTTATAACGCATCCAGCTTCTAGGTTTCACATGAACTTTACTCTTGTGTAAATCTGCATTCATTATAAATTTAGTACAGATTCCAAAGTTTTCCTTCCGATCGGCAAATAACCAACCGTTGGCTATCTGGGGATATTCCGCCCCCGCTTTATTGGTAATATCTATAAATAAACTTTCAGGTATTAGGTAGCGAAAATCCTTTGCCGCACTCATTTCTTCACCATCTCTTTAAATTGTCAATGTAGCATAAAATTTATATTTTACTTATTGTATTTATAAATCCTTATTGAAAACCATGAAATTTAATCAACTAGGATAGTCAAGTAATTTAAATCTTAAAGAGAATTTTTTTTTTAATATGAAAAAGATTTTTTGAATTAATAGATATACAAATTTTCAAAATTTTAAAGTATTAAAGCAATATTAATCCGATAATAATTCCATACATACAACAAGAATACAAGATAGTACATATCAACATTAAAATTGGAGCTAAAATAGAGAGTAATGAGGGGCTAAAATTATATTATATACTAAGTTTATTAATTTATTTGTATTAATTTTTGGATTTCTAGTTAATTAAAAGAGCGGGCTATGAGGGAATTGTTCAGGTTTCCGATTTGGAAATCACGTTTTGAACCCCCGACCGTCAGGTTAAGAGCCTGCTGCGCTACCTGCCTGCGCCAATAGCCCTTTTTATATATTTCTTTTATTTTTTAATCCATATAGAGCGCAGATGGAGGGACTCGAACCCCCGAACGCTTACGCGTACCGGCTTACTTGATTACATTGGTATTTAACACTCAAGGCCGGCGTCTTACCAGCTAGGCTACATCTGCACTTTTAAGTCGATATCTAAATTCTTATTATATCACAATTATTAGCTATTAAATTAGAGTGTTTACCCTATAAAATAAATTTTATTCATCTTGAAATGATTTTAAAACTAATTTCTTGTTGTATATTAAGTAGAATATAGTTTAGAAATTTTTTATTGGAAATAGTAATAAGAGAAATAAATTTGCATTTTCAAAAATATGATGAATTTAAAGAGAAGATCATAGTGCGTTTTAAACACAAATGAGCTTATAAATACTGAAAAATTACTTCAAAATCGGAGAAATCAAATGGTTTTAGGATGTATCCATCTGCTTTAGTTTCTCCCATTTTTCTCTCAACTTCAGATCCTGGAATAGCTGTCAATAAATAGATAGGTAAATCTTTATATTTTTTATGATCTTTAATCATTTTACAAATTTCATAGCCAGATATATCAGGTAAAATAATATCTAATAATATTAATTTAGGAATTCCCCCTCTCAACTCTTCTAGACCTTTAGTTCCACTTACTACTCCCTTACACTTAAAACCCTTACTTTCAAAATAACTCGTTAGCAATCGAATAGTCGCAAGATCGTCCTCTATAAGAAGGATATCATAGTGGGAAACAGTATCTTCTAATTTAATATTATCTAATATACTAATTATCTTTGATTCTAAAAGCAAACTTTGGTCAAAAATATTTTTCACTGTATTCATAACTTCTTCATTTAATTCATCTTTATAGTTTTCCAGAAGTAGTTGACTGAATCCCTTTATAGTTGTTAATGGTTCTTTCAATGCATGAGATATGTTTGATATCCTTTTATCATCCAATTTATTTAGCCCACCGATTAGAAGATCACTTTTCTGTTCGATAAAGAAATCAACACTATCTCTAATCAAAGAAGAAATTGTTGAGTACTTATGAGATTTTTTAAAATCCTGCCATTGACGTTTAGTTTCCTCTGAGACATACAACGAAATACGTTCTTTATCCCTATCATAAATTTTTTCACCTTTCAACCACTTTTTAAATCCTTCAGTTATAGCACCACGCCAAATTGAATATTTATCTGTTTCTTCTTCATATTGGTTTTTTAGTTCTTGAATTTCTTGACTATCTATCTCAATATTTTCTATCTCTTCATCTGATAAGCTCCTTCTATCTGACTCTATAGCAATTTCCTTTGTATCATTTGTCTTTTTAACTTTCCCCTTTTTTTTTGCCATATTGTGAATTTTTACTCGTTTTTAATTAATTTTCAATCAGTTTATAATTCTTTTATATTTTTATGTGTTAAATTATTTTAATGTCCTAGAATTTGTTCTAAAAATAAATTATTTAAATAATATGATCTCCCTTTTTCCAGTTTTTCATAAAAAATTTTCGAGGAAATATTAATTGTTTACAATCTTTATTAATTTTTTATCCGTTTATAAATCTTTATTATTATAAAGTTAATGTATTATAAGATTATGCTCAAAAATTCCAATTTGATGAAGTTGAATGTATTAGAAAAATTTAATTTTAAGGTCTAAAACATTTTAATTGCCTAATTATGAATTCTCATTAAGAATATTAAAGATAATTTCAAAATCAGAGAAGTTAAATGGCTTCAATATATAACCATTCGCATTAGTGTCTTTAAGATTTTTTTCAACTTCTCTTCCTGCAATTGCGGTTAAAAAATAAACAGGGATACTGGCCCATTCCTTATCTGATTTAATCGTTTTGCAAATATCATATCCACTTAAATCTGGTAAAATAATATCTAATAAAATTAATTTAGGAACAGAATTCCCTAATTCTTCCAATCCCTTTGAACCACTCACAACCCCTTTACATTTATACCCCTTACTGTCAAAATAACTCGTTATCAAACGAATTGTCGCGAGATCGTCTTCAATTAATAAAACATCGTAAAAAGATTCAACCTTAATATTGTCTAATATATTTATAATTTTTTTTTCTAAAAGAACACTCTGTTCAAAAATATTCTTTACAGTATCTAATACTTGTTCACTTAGCTTTTCACGGTAATTTTCAAGAAGTAATTGAGAATAACCTTTAATTGAGGTTAAAGGCTCCTTTAGAGTGTGAGATATATTCGAAATTCGTTGTGGATTTAATTTAGATAAACTACGCTCTGTTGGGTTTGATTTAGCCTCAATAAATGCCTCAACCGATTGTCGTATCAATTTTGATATTGTTAAAGTACCATTATCCTTTGTGTAATCCAACCATTTTAATTTAGTATCTTCAGATACGTATAAAGAAATTCGTTCTTTGTCTCGATGATATACTTTTTCACCCGCTTGCCATTTTTTATAACCTTCAGTAATTATTCCACGCCACACAGAATATCGACCTGTTTCTTCTTCATATTGCTTCATCTCTTTTGTTTTTTCAATGGAATTTTTGTTGAATTTCCCTTGAGATTTGCTATCTTTGCTATTGCGGGGATTCTTTTTATCTCTGTTGGGGTCACTAATTTTTTTACCACTAAATTTTAATGTAAGATATATCTGAAACTCTAATAATAGAACTTTTATTTAATGTTTTTTCATTCAATAATCTTACATAAATAGTGAAAATTGCATTATTCAAATATTTTTTTTACACACAAATTATTTTAGGGATATAAAAAAAAGAAAAATAGATATTAATAACTTCTTAGGCTCAAAGGAAAACAAATTCATCTTTTAAAATATTCATTGCCGCTTTTTTGTGAGTACTATCCAATTCTCCAATGAATTTACTTTTTTTCTTATCCAATAATGGTAAATCTTTACGGAGATAAAGTATAAGTAATATTAAGCAATTTTTTAAGACTTCTACATTATCTATCTTTCTTGATAGATAATTTAGCATATAATTTGCTAACACTACCTTACTATTCTCCAGTAGATCTACAATCCTAATATAGAAATCCTCATCTGTCATCTTTTTTACAAGTATATTTTCACCTAATAATAAATATTTCACCTTTTTTTCTCTTTTTTTTGAATTTTTGCACCGAGTATAACCATGGTTGCAACCAAAAAAGTGATTTCTGAATTCCTTTGACTTAAAAATATTTATTTTTTAATTTCTTTAAATTTGTTCCTTTAGCATTAATCATTGGAATATTATTTTTATTTATTTCTGATTTTACAAATTTTTCCCAATTTTAATGATTCTATCAATCTTAGGAGGGATTATGTTACCCACAGCGAAAATTATATTCTTGTTCCATATTACCTAAAAATTAAAGGATTGAAAATTTTTCCCCAAAAATTTATTTGATATAGTCTCAAACTTATCCAACAAGGGCATATTTCTTCAGGAAAGGAGATTTCTCGCGAAATTTCAATTAATCCTCAAGTAAGGGTGCATTTGGGTACATATAAATTTGGAGGAAAACAATTAAAATCTTTAATTTCAGATATGGGGTTGTCTTTAGGAGCTTCTACGTCATTTTGCAAATTTACCTGTTTCTTTTTCGTATATTTTCATTTCCGCAGCTTTTTCTTGATCCTTAAAAACCATATATTCATCCAACAAAATAAGATTAATATCTTGATTTATATTTAAGGACTTATCCTTTGAGCAGATTGATATTTCATTAGATTATATAAATAGAATCAAGAGAGGGAGTTTAGTTAATTTAGATTCAATCATTAAATTTGAATTCTATGTCGTTTCATTTTCCACAATAATAGGAGTAAGTGCGCTTTTTTCAAGTTTTCATTTGCATAAGAGTTAATTTTTTTCAATTTTAGTAAGTTTATTTTTTGTACACAAATTGTGAGTGTAAAAAAAAAATTTTCCGAAAAATAATTCACTATCAATATTATCATCATCTTTATAACAAATTCTAATTCACATTTTCTCTCATTATTAAAGTCGACATTTTTACGAAATTACCCTAAAATTTGTTGTAAAAAAGAATACTCTGTGTAGAACAGAAAATTGTTAATATTAAGATACTAATACTTTTTGCTCACAAATAATTTTGTCTAGATAATTTTTTATACAAATAAATGATGTTCAAATTTATTTTTTTACAACAAAACATTTAAATACAAGATAGTAATTTATTATTATAACTAAAAAAAATATTTTACCACAAAAAATAAATTGACACAAAATAAATAGTGTTGAGTGGTTCATGTGTGTAAAATTTTTTAAATAAACAAAAAAAATTAAAATCTAACAGTGGTTAAGAGTAATGGTTGTTGAAATATTACCTCAAACTGACTTTTGTCCTGAATGCGGTGGCAGTACGATCTCTGTTCTCCAAAGGGGTGAGATAGTTTGCCAACATTGTGGTTTAGTCGTATCGGAAAAAGAAGTTGATGTATCTCATAGTGGGATTAGGGCCTATTCAAAGCAAGAAAAAGATAAAAAGGAGAGAACGGGGTGTCCTATTTCGATCTTAATGCCTGACATTGGCTTAAGTACAATTATTGATAGGACAAAAATAAAGAATCCCGACCTAAGGCGAGCTGCGAAATGGAATACACATTTGTCTTGGGAAAAGAGAAATATGCTTATTGCGATTACAGAATTAAAGAGGATTGGAGGCAATTTAAACTTTCCTGAACGAGTAAAAAAAGCAGCTGTACGTCTTTATAAAGAAGTGTTTAAAAAGAACCTTTTACGTGGTAGGTCTATTAATGGCATGATTGCCGCTTGTGCATATTATGTATGTAAGAAAGAAAAAGTTCCAATTACACTGCAAGAAATCTTGAATGAGGCATCGATCAATGATAATATCGTAAAGAAGTGCTATAAGATCCTAGTAAGAGAGTTGAACCTAAAATCACCACATATCGACCCGGTATCACTTATTCCGAGATATTGTGCGGATTTAGGATTAAATATAAGCGTAGAGAAGGAGGCAATTAAAGTATTAACGAGTTTTATAAAGAATACTTCTATTTGCGGGAAAGATCCAAAGGGGTTATGTGCTGGATCGATTTATTTAGTTGCGAAGCTAAAAAATCATAAAGTGAGTCAGAAAGATATTTCGAAGGTTATTGGGGTCACTGAGGTGACCCTTCGCTCTCGATATAAAGAATTTCTACAAAATATTAGCTTTAATTTTCAAGTGCAATAAAGTTTTTTCTTTTCCATAAGAAATACTAAGAGTTAGGAGGGCTCATTCTCCTAATCTCTTAAAATTTTTATTTTTAGTTTTTATTTTTAATCCTAAAATCATGAATTTAAGTGTTAAAGACTCTAAAAATAACTGAGACATTTAACAAAATTAAAAGGAACACCATTTAGATAGAACCAAATTAGTTTTGGTGTCCAGTTCTTCTTGCGGCAATTTGTCCTACTTTTCGACCGGGCGGCGCATTTCTACTAGTTGTAGTTGATTTATGTGGGGATTGTTTAGCACCTCCTCCATAAGGGTGAGATGCGGCAACCATAGCAACACCACGTACTACAGGCCATTTTTTAGCTTTAGATTTCACATAATGAAACTTATTACCTGCTTTTAGGAAGGGTTTCGTATTTCTCAAACCTCCTGCAACGACTCCAACTGTCGTAAGGCATTTTTCATTTATCCATTTAGTTTTTTTTGATCGGAATAATACTTGTACTTGATTTCCAGATTTATTTTTGACTACTGCTGCAACTCCAGATGCTCTGGCAAATTTCCCTCCATCTTGAGGAGTTGATTCTAAATTGAAAACAAGGGTTCCCAAAGGTATTTCTTTTAATGGTAAGATATTTCCAACTTTTATCTCAACTCTCTTTTTAGATTGGTAGAATTCCTGTCCTTCATATATCCCTTCTGGGGGGAGCCACAAATCTTTTTCTTTAGTATCAAAATATTGAATTACTGCTACTGGGGCACCCCTCCCAGGAGAATGAATTAATTCTATTACTTTAAATTTGAATTGATATTCTCCTTCTTTAAAAGGGCGGTATTTTACCCGACCAACGTGTCGATGACTAGGAGATCTAAAACCAAGAACGCCCCGTCCTTTTCTCTGTGCTAAAATTCGTTTTCCCATATACGTCACGATATATTATGGATATTAATTTAAATTCTTCAGACTTTAAATTTTTTTTCATTTTCGTTGTAATTTTATTGAAATATGATAAATAGGAGCAATTTATATAATGAAAGTTTAATACTCGATTTAGAGTTTGTCATTATTTAGTAATTCATCGATATTATAATTAAAAGCAATAGGAATCTCCCTGTCTATAAATTCACCTGCAATATTCTTCAATAATAATTTCTTAATTTCAGCTGGATTATTTGTTTGTCCTAAAACCCATCCTAGCTTTACGTATGCTACTTCTGGTAGGAGATTCTTTCCGGGGATAACTCCTAAATTTTGTAATTCTCGGCCTGTTGAATATACATTCATACCGACAAATCCGTGTAGTGCTTGTGAGGTCATGAGAATTGTTATACCCTCTTGAATAGCTCTTTCTAAAGATTTATAGAGAGTAGTTGGCACATGTCCTAATCCAGTTCCAGCGAACACAATCCCATAATATCCTTTATCTATGTAGAAATCTATTAATTCAGTATCAATTTCAGGATAAGTATATATTAGAGCTATTTTCTTTTCGAATTTAATTAAAGCTTGTGTCTCAATTTTTGATCTTTTTCGATATCCATCGGTGAACATTTTGATTTTTCGGTTTTGGATCATACCAAGAGGGATACTATTGATTGTTCTAAATGTATTTCTAGTTGAAGTGTGCATTTTTCTTACGATAGTTCCTCTATGTATTAATCCATAATCATGTGATGACGATCCCAACATAGTTAAAACTACTTCAGCTATATCTGAGCTAGCTACAACTGCTGCATTAATTAGATTTAATGCAGCATCTGAAGAAGGTCTATCTGAACTTCTTTGACTACCAACTAAAACTACCGGAATCGCCAAGTCCTTTAACATGAATGATAGAGCGGCACTTGTAAATGACATAGTATCGGTTCCATGTCCTATCATAATACCATCAATGCCAGAGTTAGCAGCTTCTTTTACTTTCTCAGCTAACTTCTGCCAGTGTTTAAGTTCCATGTTTTCTGATAAAATTTCGAAAACAATTTCACAATCAAGATTACAAATTTCTGCTAATTCTGGAACAGAACTAAATAATTCTCCTGGAGTAAATGATGGAATTACCGCCCCAGTAGTATAATCCAATCGTGAAGCAACTGTTCCACCAGTTCCAAAGAGTTTTAAACCTGGGAGATTTGCGTTATGTGGGAAAATTTTTTCTGGAATTTTGTAAGTGGCTTCCTGTTTTCCTATTTTTTTTAACTCAATAATATTGGAAGCTTTGATACCTATATTATAATTATTTTTTAACTTAATTTCTATGTATTGAGGTGCGGAATATTCACTTCTTGGTAAGATAATCCCTTCATACTCTCCTTTTTCAGTTTTTATGTGAACAATATCCCAAATTCCGATATTGTTTTTCTCTAAGATCTTTTTTCCTTCTCCCTTATATCCTTTTAAGTTTTGACTCATTTATTTTAGCTCCTCAAGTTTTTTTTTTAGAATTGTATCTAACTCTTTGGAAACAATACTACCATCGATCTTTCCTCTAACTAGTTTCATAATTTCTCCCATTAATGGTCCTTTAGCTCTTATCTCTTTCTCTTTTATCATTTCAAGATTCTCGTTAACGACCTTTAATGTTAACCTCTGTAGGTCTTCCTTTGAAATCGTCTCAATTTTTAATTTCTTTTTTATTTCATTTATAGAGAGCTGAGAAGAATCAGCCTTTTGACTCATAAGCTCATCGATTGCTTCTTTACTGATCTCACCTTTTTTAAGAAGTCTAAAAATATCAATAAAATCCTTATCCGTTATATTTTCAACATTTTTCCCATCTCTCCTAAGTGCTTTTGTAGTCTCAAGAAGAGTAGTAAAAATTAATGAAGAATTTTGAGTATAAATTGTAACTAGCTTATTAAATAAATCGAGTTTACCTGTAAATATTAGGTCTTTAATCATTCTCTCTTCTGTTTTATATTGTTCAGAATATTTTTTTATAAGCATCCAGGGATATTCAGGAAGGTTTTTCTTAATATTTTCAATTTCTTCTGGTGAATTAATTATTGCTGGTGAATCTGTATCGGGATATAATCTTGCTCCTCCATGCAGTTCTCTTAAAAATTCAGTATTCCCATTTTCAATAGCTCTTCTGGTCTCTGGAGGAACTCCTTTAAATGCAAATTTCACACGATTAATGAGAACTTCAAAAGCTTTTTCAATTTCTTTTTTAAATCCTAAAATCAATATAAAACAATCAGCCTCTTTTGAATGCAATTTATCGCGAAGAATTTCGATGTCATCCTTATTAAGTTTATATTTTTCTAAATTTTCATCTGAATGAATAATACCTCTTAATCCAGAAATGACCTTCACTTTACTACTAACTTCTGTACCAAATCTATAATCATCCATTAGTTCTGCACCAAAAATCCCTTTAAATCCACTAAAATTGATCCCGAATAGTTTTTTATTCGATTTAACACCTTTGGTGATAAAGTCTGAATTAATTTTCATTGCAACCTCAGTTAAATCGATTGGACTTTGGGAGACATCGCTTTCATCTAAATCCCTTTTTTCTAATTCTGTTTTAATTTCGAGTAGTTTTAATTGCCGTGAAATTTCATGATTAATTAAAAGTGGTATCCAACCTAGTTTCTGAACTCCTTTTATTTCAATTCTTGTCCCGGCTTTTATACTAACATTAATATCTTGTCTAATTGAGCCGATAACTTTCTTAACATTTGTTGACCAGAGCAATAAACCTATTCTTTCTGCACATTCTCGACATTCATAAGGATTGTGAATGTCTGGTTTAGTTGTTACTTCAACAAGTGGAATTCCTAATCGATCTATCCGAAAAAAATTAGTTTTATTTTCTGTTTTAATTTTTCTTGCCGCTTCTTCTTCTAAACTTAAAATATCAATTCTAATTTTTTTACCGTTTTCCAATGTTATGTGCCCGTCTGTACCTAAAATCATCGTGCGTTGAAATCCGCTAGGTACACTCCCATCAAGATAGTTTTTTCTACATACATGCATCTCTTCAATAATATTAGCGTTGAGAAGCAGGCCAATTTCTAGAGCTATTCTCCGAGCCTCGTTATTACAAGAAAAAGGCGGAGTTTCATCAAGTTCATAAGTACAAACAACATCGTTGTAACCTTCGTATACAATCCCCATTCCTTTTCCATATTCTGTTAACATAGCTTCATCATATGTGCCCATTTCTCCTAGCACAGGTCTCATTCTTCTTGTAATAGTGAAGTCTGGCTCTCGAGTCCCCTGAAGTTTGGATGGGCACCTACAAAATAATTTTTGTTTGGTATCAAGTTGTTGATGAATCTCTAACCCACATTTAAGACCTAATGCTTTATAATCATATTTTTTCATCTTCAATCAATTTATTCCTTTTACTTAGTTGACTTTTTGGAATATTTCTGAGTTCGATAGTTATATACATTTGCAGAAATAATCAAATAATAAATTTTATGATTATTCCAATGTTAAATTTTTGACTTTAAGTTTTCTTAAATGATTATTTTAGATAGTAAACCCCGTCGACCTCTGAAATCTCTGAATGTTTTGAGAGATAATCCAGTAGATATTGCTTATGTTTCTTATTGTTTTCGATATATTGCTCAATTTGAAACGACAAATCCTTGATATATTCAATTCTAATCCAGTGTAATTTATTAAAGAATTGGAGTATTTTAAGAAGAAAATCTGATTTCTTTCCGAATTTCTGCAAATGATCCTCAACAGATTTAACCCACTTATTAAAAATATTTTGATTTTTAAAAGTAATGATAACTCCGTTATCCTCTGCTAATCTCATCCAAAGATACATATCATTATCATCTAACATACGATTAAAATTTATTACAAAATCAACATTCTCTTCCAAGAGCTTTAACCTTTCATTTTTCGCTAATTCTTTCCTAAATAATAAATCAGTTGCTAGTAAATCCAATCTACAGTAATAATTATTAGATGAATAGATAAAATCAGTGACTTTTACTCCTAAAACTCCAAAGATCGCAGCCACAAATTTAATATTTTCAAAATGGAGATTTTTATATCTCCCAATAAATTCAAAAATCCCCTTTGCATAACCTCCGTCTTTATCAAGGATTAATTCAATTTTCATATCTTTTGAAACGTTATTAGTACCAAAGCGACTGCGGATTTTTTCAAAGAAAATTAGCAGATCTTCATAAGTTAATGATTCAGACTGGCTTCTTAATATACGTAAATACAATAAAAGAAAACGGGTATTAAAGTCAAATGAAAAGGGTGTATATCTATTAGTTTCTATTACCATTTCATATAGAGGTATCGTGGCTTTAAAAGTAAATTTATCAAAGAAATCTTTTATTTGCTTATCTTCAACTCTTTTAAAATCGTCAAAAGTCATCCCTTTTTTAAAAAGAATTAAAATATTTTCTAATATATAATTATAAAAAGCAGAAATACTTTTATATCTCTCATCATCAAGATTCTCCCTATGTTTTACACTAACGTATCTTTTTAACCAATCCTTAAGAGCAGGTGATATGGAAATTGTTTGTTGCGCTGTTTTCTTATTAGAAAGAAATTTTTTTGAGCTCATAAATTCATAAAATACTTTGTTATTTTTAAATTTATATTAGATATAATTTTTAAAAAAAATACAAGATTAATATATAAAATTAAAAGTTGTTAATTATTTAGCTTTTTTAGTGATACAATTTCTCCATTTAAATAATTTAATTCTATAATTCTTCAAAAATTTATGTAGTATTAATATTTTACATGATTAGGAAAATGAAATTTTAATATATTCGTTTATATACAATTTTTCTGAAATATATTTGGGTTGTTTCAATAGATAAAAATCAGGGGTTCAGGCAGTCCCAAAAAAAGGCAAAAAAAGGGAGAAGAAAAAGGTTCGAGGAGGTCGAAATTCATATCCTTTTTTTTTTATTTCAATTCTTTCAATTGGAAAACTTCATTATCTTCTGAAATTTGACAATACTTTGAGAGTGTTTCCAATAGAAATTCCCTTTCGATTGAATTTTTTAATTTTGATAGTGTAAATACAAATGTCAAGTCATCACCATCTTCTATTTCAATCCAATGTAATTTTTCAAAGAATTTAAGGAGATTCAGAAACTTTTTTTCATTATCTCCAAATTTTTTTATATCATCATAAACTAAAGCAAACCATTCTTCATGATTTTTCTTATTTTTAAATGAGATGAATGTTTCTTTATCCTCTGCCATTCGCATCCATAAATAAAAATCAAAATCGTTTATGATCCTCATATAATTTATTAAGTATGAAAGATTATAATCCATTAGTTTTATTCTGTCCTTTCTTGCAGGTTCATCTCTAAAAAATAATTCAGTAGCTTCTAAATCAAGGCGATAATAAAGATCCTTTTCAGAATACAGAAAGTCGCTAACTTTAGTACCTAATAAACCAAAGAATGCCGCTGTATATTTACAAAATTCATTAAAAAGATTTTTATAAATACCCACATATTCAAATACAGCTTTCATATCCTCATTTCTTTTCCCTGTAAATATATCTAGATTATATTCTTTAGTTAAATTATTCGAAAGTAAATATTTCCGTATTCTATCAAATACATTTTTAATGCTTTTCGGATCTCGAGGATCCATCAATCCCATATACAATTTCCTTAGTGCTAAAAAGAATTGAGGAGTATTATCAAGTGTAAGATTCGAGTATCGATTTGTTTTTACAGCATTCTCATAGTATGGAATCATCCCTTTAAAAGAAATTTTATCAAAAAATCCTTGAATTTCAGAATCTACAAATATATCAAAATCATCTAGGGTTTTTCCTTTTGAAAAAATCTCCATGGTTCGTTCCATTACATAATTATAAAAAGCGGAAACACTTCTAAACCGTTTATCCTTTGGATTCTTTTTATTGAATTCTGAAACATAATTCTCTATTTTATTTTTAAGAGTTGGTGAGATTGATATAGTTTGTTGAGTTATTTTTTTTCTTGATAAAGATTTTTCTGAGGTCATTTTTATTTTAAAAATTAGGGATTTTGATTCATATAAGTTACATTCTTTTTACTAATTATATTAAAATTAACTTTCTTTAATAGAAGATTTAAAAAAAATATTATAAAAATTTATAAAAAAGTAAGAAAAATGAATGATCTTATTATGACTGACACAAGTTTACAAAGACCATCTTATGAATTCCATCAGACATTTCCTTTTGTTAGTAGACATTTTATAATTCCACATTGTTATATTGAAACAATTTCAATAGAAGATAAATTACCTTTAAAAGATGTACTTAAATATAGTATATTATTAAGAACTTATGATAAACCTAAAGACGTACTTAAATATACTAAAGGTGAGACTGGAAAAATTTTATATGGTATTGCTAAAAAAAGTACATCAGCACAAATATGTGAAGCTTCATTAAATGCTGGGTGGGGAACATTAAACGCAACTGGATGGTTAATAGACGAAACTGGCTGGAAAATTGGTTCTGCTACAAACGAAGGTGTATTAGATACTTATTATGATGTAGACATAATGATTATTTTCGTTATTTTTTTCAAACATTTTTTATTTTCTTAACTTTATTTCTAATTATAAAATCCTCCTAAATGCAGATTTATTGATTTAATTTCTTAGAAACGTATATACTATCTAAATTATATCCCAATTCATAAAACCAGCTTCGTACACCTATACCACTAATTACAGCCAATTTTCTTGCATCATACTCTTCAAACGAGATTTTTTCAGCATTTTTCATTAACATTTTTCCAAATCCTCGATGCTGGATTTGTATATTGCGTTCTGGTTTCAAATTTCTTGGGACTAATTCACCTACAACTTTGATTTCCCGTACGATCATTGTCTTACCGTCATTTAATTCAGGTCTGTGAGCTAATTCAGAAGGTTTTCTTAAGCGAAGATACCCAACTATATATCCTTCTTTCTTATTTTCATAAGATAAAAATATTTCTTCACCTTTCGATGCTTCATAATCTAGACGATATAGTTGGATATCATCAAAGGCGATCTCCTCAATTGTTTTTGTTTTTTTATTGATGCCATATTCTCGACACCTTATACAGTTACATTTACGATCTAAATATTTCAATCTTTCTTGAACAATTTGCCTTAAATTACTCTTTCTGCATCCTGCTTCTATTAAATTTGCTGGTATATCTCTCATAATTCGTTGGATCCTGACGTAAGAAGGCAAATTGAGTTTTAAATTCGTTATTAAATCTATTAACTCATCATCAGAATATGGAACGAATTTCCCGTTGTTCCACCAATTATACAATTCTGTTCCTTTTATTACTATTGTTGGGTAAATTTTTAACATATCTGGACGGTATCCTGGATTTGAAAACAAAGAATCAAACATTTCTTTATCTTTAGAAAGATCTGAACCCGGTAAATTTGGCATTATATGAGTACTCACTTTTAGACCCGCATCTTTTGATATTCTAATTGCATCGATGCTATCTTTTGTAGAGTGCCCTCTCTTCACTAATTCATAGATCTCATCATTCAAAGTTTGAATTCCTAGTTCAACGCGAGTTGTTCCAAAATTTAACATTTGATCTACATGGTTTTCTTTGCAGTAATCTGGTCTTGTTTCTATTGTTATTCCAATAAGTCTTCTTGTAGATATTTCAGCCTTTTTTTTCGCTTCATCCAAACTACTTACTTTTTGTTCTATAATCCCCTCTAAAGCTCCTTTAATGAATTCTGCTTGATAAATTGGATCAGTTGATAGGAATGTACCTCCTTGAATTATTAAGGAAATTTTGTCTACATTATGACCGATGGCTTCTAAATCTCGTATTCGGCTTCGTACTTGTTTGTAAGGAT
>LAZR01000714.1_pt1 | contig 23586 bp, 52 predicted proteins | sample 329461 | NCBI WGS metagenome assembly LAZR01 (sample SAMN03002196, study PRJNA259156) | marine sediment metagenome | biome: sea floor; feature: Hydrothermal impacted sediments; material: marine sediment; isolation source: Loki non-amplified sample from Loki's castle hydrothermal vent sediment ...
AATAATTAGAATTCCTATGGATGATATTCAACCTTTTGTTGCAAAAAGAATTACAAGGATCACAGAAACACAAGAAGAAATTCCTCTTAAATCATTGTTAAGACATTTATCAAAAGAAGATATAAATGAAGAACCAGAACAAGGTTATTTTTCAAATAGACATCAATTACAAGTTTTGAATACATTAATTATTTTATTAAAGAAGAAATATATTGATACTAATAGTAAAATTATAATGGAAAGACTCAAAGAAATACATAAATTATTGGAGGATTATATCAAGTAAATCATATTTAAGGTCTTGCTAGTTGGTGTGAGGTAGTGTTCGGTACTGTCATGTATTGTAATCTTTGGCAAGGTAAGGAAATCATATTCAAGGTATTGTTTGTTTGGGTCAGGTAAGGTATGGTTGGGATGTGTTTGGTATTGTCAAGTGAAGAATGGTTTGGTGAGGTTTTGTAAGGTAAGGAAATAAAATTAAAATGAAAATCAAAATAAAATCAAGAGATGTTGTGAGAAAACAGTTTTATACTTATTGTCCCCACCAAAAATGTGGTGATGAAATTAAAGGAAACTCTGAAAGTCATGTGGAACTTAATTTGAAGTTTCACTTAGATAAACATAAATTTGGGAAGAAGAAGAAAAAATGAAAATAGAAACCATTAAACATCAGACAATAGAAGATGAAAATTTTAGTTTAAATAATGCAAAAGAATTAAAAGAAGAACTTGAAATAAAATGGTTTAAATCTTCTTCTGTTGTTCATGCAATTAAGTTTTTGCAAATTTATATAGAGAAGAAAGAGAAATTTATTAAAATTTTGAAAGAAGTAAGTTTAAAATGAAAAAATCAAACTCTATAAAGAGAACTAAAAAATGAATGAAATACAACTAGGAGATAAAGTAAGATGTAAAGTTACTGGCTTTATAGGAATAGCAACTGCAAAAACAGTATTTCTTAATGGTTGTACTCAATATTCTGTAACTGGAAAAGTTGGAAAAGATAATAAATTACTTGTTGAAAATGAAGCATCAATTGATGAACAAAGTATAGAACTTATTAAACCTAAAGAAAAGAAGAAAATTAAAAAAGAAAGTAATGGGGGAGAAATGAGAAGGGCTTTCAAACAAAGAGGATTTTAAAATTAAATTCAAACTCTATAAAGAGAAGTAAAAAATAAATTAAGGAGGTATAAAAATGGAAAAATCAACAATAGGAGAACATGCAAAGGCATATGAGCCAAAGCAAATGAAAAACATTTCCGACTTAGAAGTTGTTTCAGTTCAACAAGTCATCAAAGAAGAAGTTAAGCTAGATAAGGATGGAGAACCTTACGAAGTAACATTTATTGTGTTACCTGATTTAGAAGGTAAGAATGAAGAATATAGAGTTCCAAATTCAGTTCTTGCACAACTTAAAACAATGTTGAAAGAAAAAGAAGATATGAAAACTTTTAAGGTAATCAGAGAAGGTGAAGGGTTGAATACGAAATATACAGTTGTACCTTTAGAATAAATTACATTTCATATTCATTGGTGGGATTTTTGAATTCTTCATTCGTGTCGGCTTCTTTAATCACCTCTTTTGACCACCAGTGAACCTACGGGGCGAGGTTACAGCCCCACTCATAATAAAATGGAAAAAGAAAAAATAAAGGAACTTGAAAAAGAATTAGATATGGCAAAGTTTTATACAAAACTTTCTATATTTGTTTCTACTGTTCTTTTTGTATTTTTTATTATACTATTAACATAAAATGAAAAAAGAAGATATAGAAATTTTACAAAAGATGCATTAAAGAAAATGGCTAATCAAATAACAAAAAAGAAAGCTAAAGCAACAAGACAGGATGGTTGTTTAGGAATTAAATTAGATGGAGGGAAATATAATTCTTCCTATATAGAATTGTATGACTAAAAAATAAAATAAAAATGGAAAAAGTAACATATTACGCACTTGGATTAATTTCAGGTATAATTATAGGAGGAATTTTAGTTACAATTTATTAAAATGATCATAGGAAAAAGAGATACAAAATCTATACATAGCAGGGTACTGTTTATCGACACTAAGTTTTTTTCCAGTACCCATCCTTTGCTATCATTGCAGACGGAGGAATTCGTTGAGAGCTAATTAGAGTAAAATCTCTTTTTCCACTTATAATTTAAAATGGCTAAACAATCAAAAGAATACTTTAAGGAATGGAGAGAGAAGAACAAGGAAAGATTAAGATTGTATCAAAAGAAATGGCGTGAAGAAAATCCTGAGAAGATTAAAGAAATTCATGCAAGATATAGAAAAAATAATTTAGAAGCTGTTAGAGAAAGAGCGAGAGAATGGGCTTATAATAAATATCATAAAAAGAAAAATGACAGAAGAATGTAAGAATTGTGGGCAAGAAAGAGATGGGCATATTTATTATATAAAGGATGAAGTTTACTGCAAGAAGTTTGTTTTAAGAGAAGAAGGAAGAGTTTGTGCTAAGTGTGGAATTTATAAAGAAGAAAATAAGTATTGGAAAGTTAATGGGAAATTAAGAAGTAGTTGTATTCCTTGCGCAAAAAAGGTAAATAAGGATTCTTTTATTAATTGTAAGGAATGTAATAAAAAAGTTAATAAAAAAAGTACAAGCCATAAATATTGTGATAATTGTATTAAAAAAAGAGATTTAAAAAGTAATCATAGATGGTTGAATGTTCATAGAAAAGATAAAGATTATAAGTTTAAAATGGCTTCACGACTTAAAGCACAAAGAAAGATAAGGATTCCAGAAGAACAACTTTGTCAAAAGTGTAATAAAGAAAAAGCGATTGAAAGACATCACGACGATTATAATAAACCATTAGAAGTTCAGTTTTTATGTAAGGGTTGTCATGATGAAGTTCATACAAGGAGGTTTAAGAAAAATGAATAAAAAAGGTTGTGGTGAAAGATATGGAAAAGATAAAGCATATTGCACTGGAGAACCTGGATGGATATGTCCAAAGTGCAAACCTAAAAATGAAAAGACTTGGAGATTAATTCATCCAGATGGAACAGAAAGTCTAATGAATTATAACCCAGAAGAAAAACCTCAAAATCATGGTCACTTCGACTCGATTGGTTCCTCTGATGTTTGTAGAAAATGTAAAAAACCTAAAGAAAAACATTTAACAGGATGGGATAAACATAAAGAATATTGCAGTTTTTATCCTAACATACATTTTGAACCAACTGAAATTGGCACTCATAGTCCCGAAAATAGAGCTAGCGAATTGAGTACGGACACGCCAGAGGTTTCACAGGGTTTTAATCTACCTTCAAATGCCTCTGGCACTCATAGTCAGCAGAAAACAAATTCTAAAGAGAATCGTCAGTTTTCATTAGATTCTGCTGACAATAATAGTCTGACCGAGGAGACTGCGGTTAATACAAGGAACTCTTCCACGGAAGACACGCCAGAGGTTTTTGTTGACGCATTTTCCTCTGGCACTCATAGTCAGCAGGATGCCTCTACTCGTAAGAATGAGGAACTTGGAAACAAGGACAACGACTCCTCTGACACCTTTATTTTAAGTGAGAAGAAATGGTTAGTTTCAATGTTAAAAGCACATAGAGTTCATATTGGGCAATCAAATGAAAAAGATGTTAAAATGTGTGATAGGATTATTAACAAACTCGCAGGGGATGATTTAGTAAAATGAAACTTAAAACGTTGAAGGATATTCCTCTTAATTTAACAGGTCATGAAGATGTAAGAAAAGAAGCAATTAAATGGGTTAAGGAATGGGAAAAAAATGATGAAATTGATGATGGATTGGGGAATACTGAATATAGTTTTGAAACAGCGAGTTTAATATTTAAACACTTCTTCAACATTACAGAGGAGGATTTAAAATGATTTGCTCTTTTTGTACAAAGAAATTTGAGTTAAAAGATTTGAGAAATGAAATCTCAAGAAGGGAAGCTAAAATTAGTGGGTTTTGTCAGGGATGTCAAGATAAAACCTTCGGAGAAGATTAAAAATGACAAAATATTATGAGAAAATTGAATCAATGAGAAAGTTTGATAAGGAATGGGTTAAAGCCCAAGAAAAAGCAGAATCATCTCTTGGAATGGATGATAGTTATACAATAAATGAAAACGGAATGGTAACTAGATTCATAAATTGTGATCAAGCAGATGCTTTTCATAATTATGTTAGAAACATGAAAGAAGAAGTATTCAATGTTTTTTGTGAAATGTTTTTCTTAGCAATAAAAGTTAAAGATAAAGTTGAAATGTTTAAGGCATTAACAATATTTGATGAGATGGATAATTATAATTTAGGAAATCCTTCGATGAGGAGAAGATTAAAAAGAATTCGTGAAGCAACTCATGAGGTAAGTTATCAATTTTAAAATGGAAATAATTCATTATCAAGATACAATGTCCATAGAAAGCGAATGTAAAAAAGAAGGAAAAACTTCTTGGAATTTACAAAGAGTTAATTGTATTAAATGTTTAGAATTGGTTGTAAAAGAATGGGAAAGACAAACCAAAATGTTTTCAGGACAACCAAAAATAAATGCTATTGAAGGATTATCTATGACTAAAAAGAGAATAAGAGATGTGAGGAAAAATTAAAATGCAAATAACAATAACATTATGGAAAAATAGCCCAGACAGAATAATTAGAATTATTCCGTATGAATACAAAATAAAAGATGGTAAAATCACATGGGATTATCGGAGGAGGAAATGAAAATGACACCAACAAAACAACAAATGAAAGAGTATAAAATATATTTAGAAAAAGAAAGTAAAAAGTTTAAACTAACACCAAGAGATTTAGGAAATCTTTATGATTTATTTTATATGATTGATGATAATACATTTGGAACTATTAAATTAAATAAAATGGATAAATGGTTTAGAAAATTTCATGAAAGAATAGAGAGAATAGTTATTCCAGAATTATATAAGAAATCAAAAAAGAAAAAATGAACACAACTGATTACATACAAGGAAGAGATGACGAGAAAAAAGATATAATTAAGATTGTTGAAAGAGTTTTAAATTCTGAAATTAAAGAAGAAAGAATAGTAATTAAAGGAAATATTGATAGACTTTGGGATCTTGTTAATGAATTAAAGTTTGTTAAAAAAGAACTCGTCAAAGAAATAAACAATCCTAAAAATAAAAGTAAATGGGTGAGGAAGAAGAAATAAAGTCGCACTTCATATAATAAACGCCCCTTTTTTAGAAGGATTTATAAATATAAAAACCCACCTTTATTAAAATGGTGCTACAAAAGAAGGTGGCTATATATTGTAGAGTTTCTACACAAGATCAAGATGCTGGTAAACAAGAAGCAATCTGTAAAGAATATTGTGAAAGAAATAAATTAGAGGTGTATAAAGTTTACAAAGATGTGATTTCTGGAACAACTTCTTCAAGACCAGATTTTAATAAATTATTAGAAGAGATGAGGCACTATAAATTTCATGTTATTATGGTGACTAAACTTGATAGGATTGGAAGATCACTACAACATTTATTATCTTTATTTGATGAGTTTAATAATAAAGGAATTCATTTCATTGCAGTTACTCAAAATATAGATACTTCAACAGCATCTGGAAAACTTCAAATGCAAATAATGGGTGCTTTTGCAGAATTTGAAAGAAGTATCATAAGTGAAAGAACAAAGGAAGGATTAAGAAAAGCAATAGGTGTTGGAAAACGAGGAAAGGACAAAAAACCAAGAAAGAGAAGGGGGGTTCTTAAAAATAAGATTTATTATAAGTAAAATGAATAGGGATAAAGATGGACGTTTTTAATATGAATGAAAATAAGAATAAATATATTTTAGTAGAAGAATTTAGTATTTTATTAAAGAAAATCCCAGAAAAGTATAATAGCTTAAGATCTGCTTTAGTTTTAATATATGAACAAGGATATAAAATAAATGAGGCATTAAACGAATCTAGATTTAATAAGAATATTAGAACTGCTGAAAGAATTGTTAGAAAATATTCAAACAATTTGATTTGTATGTCAGATTTAAGAAGAAGTTATTTATTTTCTAATCCTCATAAAATATCTTATTTCAATCCAAGAAAACTTATTAGAGATAGAATTTCTCCTAGATTAAGGTGGAGAATATTGTGTAGGGATGGATTTAGATGTTTAGCTTGTGGAAGAAGTTCAAAGGAAATTATATTACATATTGATCATAAAATTCCTTCTTCTTTAGGAGGAGAAACCAATATTGAAAATTTAAGGGCTCTTTGTGGGGGATGCAATATGGGGAGGGGAACTTTGATGTTGGAGGTAGAAGATAGAAACTAGGACAATGAAAAAAGAATTAGAAATGATTTTTGTATCAATCTTAACATTTTTTATGTTATGGTTTGGAATTGGATTTTATTTAATTGGAAAAGAGATTTATGGTTCTGATGCAGCTTTAATGTGGGTTGGTGGGATGATAACTTACATGGGAATACAAGGATTTGCTAGTATTATTATGTATATAGTAGAGGAATTAAAATGATAGGTAAAATATTAACATATATTGCAGGGTTCATTACAGGATTTGTATTTGGAATATTATATGTTTCAGAAATCTTTGATTACTTATTTAAATTTATTCCAGGAATATAAAATGCTACAATTAAAAAATAAAAAGGAGGTAAAAACAATGAAGCAAGTATTTGTTAGTTTTCATTATACTGCAAAAGATAAAAGTGTAAATGGTTTTGGAAATTATGTCGGAGAATTCAATCCAGATGATTACCTTAATGATTTAAGAAACTTTATCTTAGACTTAGAAGAAAAAATTACAAAAGTATTTGAAGATCAAACTAAAATTCCATGTGCAATTAAAGTAATGTTTTGGAGGTGAAGATGAAAAGATATATTTTTGATGAATGGCAACCAAATATGATTTTAATGATTATTACATTATTAATTTATGTTTATATAATTTATATAGCTAGTATTAAAATATCTTTTTTAGTGCTTCTAGTATTTTTACTTTTTGGTTGGAGTATATCCTTTTCTAAACCATTAAAAAGAAATAAATAAAATGAAAAATGAAATCATAGAATTACTTGCTCATGTTTATTCTTTATTTGCTGCTATTTGGTTTATAGTAATGGTTCATTATCAACCTATATGGTTTTTAAGTAAAATCTTTTTTACATTTTTATTTGTAGTTTATATTTATTATAATTATCAATTAATTAAAAATAAATCAAAGAAAAATGAATAAGTATCAAGAATGGAAAACTGCAGTTAAAGCTCCTCCTCCTGAAAGGTTAGCGAAGGTAGAGTATCAAAGTCATTTCTTTCAGATGATGGGAATAAGTTTTGTTTGTATAATTTTATTGTTTAAAGGATTTTGGTATATTATATTTGCATTTATATTTGGATTGGGTATTTCTTATTCTCAGGGAATGAGTGCTTATATTAAATATAATAACATCATGGCTTTAATTAAACCTGAAGCTGTTGAAGATTATGATAAAGATAATTCACCGACGAGAAGAAGAAGTAAAATAATAAATCATGTATTTGGTTCAACTGCAAAATGGATTTCTATATTTATCTCTGCAGCAGTTCCTTTATTCTTTATTCAATTTGCAGAATCAAGAATTGCTTTTAGTTTTGCTTATGTTATGATGATGATTGTTATTTTTACTTTAGTATATTTCTTTTTCTTTTATTGGGTTGCAAATCATTTTTATCAACATGAGGTTAAGGTAGAATGAAAACTGAATTTGAAAAAAGATGGAAAAGAGAATTGGATTTTTGGTTTTCAAAAGAAGGAGAGGAACTTCAACTTTGTTTAGTAGCACAGGGATATGAAAATATAGTATTTGAAAAATTAATGGTAATGTTTGGTTCAGGTTTTTCAGCTCTTAAGATAATTAAATCAATAAGAGGACAATTAAAATGAACTTAACAAAAGCCCTAACTCCAAAAAATACTGAAGAAATTAAACCAGGATTGTTTATTCAAGCAAGAGCTAAAAATCCTGATACTATTGAGTATAGACAAGTATCCCCTGCAGCATGGGAAGGAAAAATAATATGGAAGAATCTTTTATTCGGACAAGGATTTCTTAAATCATTTCTCTTTTTTCTAATCATTATATTTCTAGCTTGGAGTTACTTCCACGACGTGAAAGTGTATCAAGACTTTTATGAAGAAGTAATTTCAAATCCTGTTGGTTTCTGTACTAACGTATCTTTAGTTAATATTAATGGAGAGGAAATTACCAATTCCTTACAAAGTGATTTTGGATAAACTCCAAAAGGATTCCTGGAAAGGTGAAATATCAATAAAAGAAGTGAGGCTAATTTTAAATTTTAAGTTCCGTATGGGTAGAGAGAACCTTCAATCTATTATTAATGAAATGGATCGTATGAAACTTATTAAATTTAAAAAACAAGGTGTTGTAAAAATTCTTTGGAAGGTGAAGTGAGCCATCCCTTATTAATAGGACTACATCAAAGGATGGTTGGTAAAAATAATCTCTCCCAACCATATAAATTGAATTATAGAGGAGGTTTATAGATAAATGAAGTTAATTATGGTTAAAAACTCTTGATATTCGGGGTTATTAGGGCATATAGGAACTTTTAATCAACTTCTTTAAACTCTTCTAGGGTATATCCTTTCTTCTCTGAAAGTTTCTGGTGATTATGAATAGCTACTTTACTAATCCCTAATTTTTTACTTGCTTGATTGAGTTTATCATCTGCTTTTATATTGGATAAAATCCTCATAACTTCCATTTGTTTATCGGTCAAAGGTTTTCTTATATCTTTGAGGGGTTTCATTGCATCGAGGTTCTTTGCTCTCCTCAACTCTGCTTTTCTTAATTCTATTGTATAAATCTCATCAATAAAAATATCTTTTTCTTTCTCATAGGATTTCCATGTTTCTTTATTAGGCATCCCCGTCCACATAACATCTAATCTTATTCCGTCCCTAATAAATCTAGGAGTGTATATTTTACCAGATAAATAATTGGGCTGCATCTTCCAAAATTTTGATACAACAACTTCTTCACTTTTAATAATACGGAATGTTTGAATTAAAGCATTGGAAGATTGTCTTAAATTTTTATCCGTACCTTGAGCCATCGGACAATTTGCATAAATGATTAATCTTTTCTTTCTTATGATGTCCATAATCTTTGAAACAGAAACATTCTCCTCGAGCATAGCTCTTCTTGAGGGATATAAAACAGAAACCTCCTCGAGTATTGCGTCATCTCCCATCTGTGCATCCCTAACAAATTTAATAAGTTTTAAATGTGAATCTATTAAAGTTCCTACCTCTCTTTTCTCCAAATTCATTTCTTCACGAAGAGGATTTAATAATTCATTCACTAATTCAGATATTCTAAAACAAGTTGAACTCTTACCAGAACCCCTAGCACCAATTACCATTATAATTGTAGCATAACCTTTTATGAATCTATATCTTATGAATTTTTTTATCCTTTCTGCTTCTTCTGTTGTTTGAACTATCCTTAAAAAATCATCAACCATTTTATCCAGTCATGTCACCAGAGAAGTTTTTAATTTTATCAGTTATAAGATCATTCAATTCTATAAACCAATCTCCACACAATTCAAGAATCTCTTCCCAGTATCTATTAATTTCATAATCCCAAACTCCTATCACATAAATTGTTGCTAATTCTTTATAATCACTTTCATTAAGATTTCTTATTATTTTTGTCGTTGGTGATGGGAGTTTATCTGTTTTTTCAGGCATCCACTCTCTACCATCAGGTTTTATTATTGTTTTAAATAGAATATTATTTGTTTGTGAATTTACTGCATGACCTTTTTTATCTTTAATGAGTGTAGGCACAAATTCTCTTTCTTTGTAAATATATTTTTCTCTTATTTTCTTTCTTTCCTCGTGAAAAACTTTTAATTTATCTTTTACTTCTTTAAATCTATTAATTTCTGATGTTAGTAATGCAGACAAACCAAGAACAGAACCAATAAATTCTTTTCTTGTATCTGGAATTATTTTAACAAAAGCATTTCCTTGCTTATCTAAAAAATAAGTTTTATATCCTTCTCGCATTTCAACAGACATTTTATTTATACAATTTTGTATCGCTATTGCAACTAACGCAGGTTTGCTAAAACCTTCTTTCTTAGCAAAGTTTCCTTCTGTTTCAAATTCTTTTTTGTCTTCATCTTCACTCATTTTTATCCCTCCATTAATTTAATAATTTTTTAATTGAGGACTTTTTTAAATCTTTATAGAAGTAAGAGAATAAATCACTTGACAAACAGTGATTATTCATTAATTTAATTTTGTTTTTAGTTAAAAGCATAGTACTGAATTTTTTTATTTAATTTTTTATGTATCTTAACTCCTCAATTTTATTAAATTAAAATATTATATAAACCCTTACTTTTAATAGAATTTATATACTCATCATTATTATATTACTTTGAGGAGGATAATATAATGGCATTAGGAAGATTACTTGAAGGTTTTATTACAATACTTATTGGTGTAAACTTAATTCCATCAGTTGCAGACCAAATTTCACTGGCTACATCAGGAAACGTTACTGGAAGTTCAGCGACAATCCTTAATCTTGTTACATTATTCTTTGCATTAGGAATTATGATAGCAGGTGTGAATATAGCAGTTGGAGGTCTACAAGATGTTGGACTTATTTAAATCCACTAACTATAATTTGATTTTTAGAGGGAGTTTTATCTAGATGAAATCTCAGTTAAGTGAGAATGAGAAAAAAACTAGAATAAAACCTCTCCCAATTTTTATTTTTTTGTTTTTATTAGTTCTTACTCCTTTAACTTTTGCTCAACAACCATCACCTGCTCCTCAAACAAATGTTAATATCAATGTGGGTTTGCAAGTTGAATTTACACAAGTTGATATTTTAGAAAATGGAAAAGACCATACATTTAACGCTCATGTTTTTAATATTTCTACTGGTTTAAGATTAACTAATTCTACAATAGATTGTACTTATCATCTTTTTAATAATACAGGAGAGCATCAAATAGATCAAGTTCCAATGATTTTTAATGAATTTGGTATAGATTGGGATTTTTTAGTTTTAGGAAATAATTTTACAAGAAATGGAGAATATAGTTATTTAGTTGTTTGTAATACATCAAATATAGGAGGGTTTTTATCAAGAGAAATACAAGTTACTCAAGATGGATTAATTACTATTCCATTTCCTCAACAATTTTCAATAATTGCTTTAGGTTTTATTTTAATTATGTTTGGATTATTTCAAGAGAGATATAATTTATTAAAACATTTAGGTGGAATTATTTTAATGGTAATGGGTGTTTTAACTTTATATCCAGGATATAATAATATAAGTCATACTACTTTGTTTGGTTTAGGATTGGGTTCAATTTTAGTTGGAATAGGTTTCTGGGCTTTAATTGAAGACAGTTTCTCAAGAACAGATCAAGAGCAGAAATTTAACCAAGATCAAGGTTCTGAAGAGGAGGATGAAAGAAATTGATAAAAGGAGGTGAATGTGAATGGGTTTTGAAGAACTTTTAGAAACTGGTAACTTAATAAAATTTGCAATTTTATTTATTCCATTATCAATTTATATTTTCTATGTAGCAGATACTTTGAAATGGAAATTACTTTTAACAGTTGGAGTTTTTATAGGTGTAGCAATAGCTTTGAGTGGAAAGACTTTAGGTAGAGAACATAGTTTAGGAGGTAGAAGATGATTCAAATAAGTTTTACTCGTGGTTCTGCATTAAGAAGAATTTTCATAAATGGAAGAGTAATATCTTTCTTAACAGCAGAATTAAATAATGTTCCATTAAAAATAGATTTAGATAAACTAGATCATGAGAGAGAGAAGATTGATAAATTAGGGATAGATGAAGAACTACTTAGAGAATTCTCACAACTCCAAACAGAAAAAGAAATAGCTTTAGATATTACTTATGATTTTGAAAAATCAGGATGGAGGAGGATTAGGAAATGAAATTAATAGAATTAACACAACTATTTTGGAATAAACAAATTCATACTTTAGTTAGTCTTTTTGCTTTTTTAGTAATTTCAGTTAATTATATACTTCCTAAAATAAATAGTAAAATTACTATAGGAGTATATTCTTTCTTATTGATTTTAATAGTAATAAGTGGAGTAATACAAAACTTAGAAGAAATATTTAGAGAGGATAAAAAATGACTTTAGTTGATGCTTTAGTTATTATATTAATATTTGGTTCATTTGCTATTTTAATATGGAGTAGATTAGTTAAAAGAAATCATCCTATTGTTCCAAAAATTCAAGGATGGTTAAGCAACCCAAAAGAAAAAATTGAAAGTTTAAGTGAATCTGAAAAATGGCAACAACCAAACATAGAAAGAAAAATATATTAAAATGGAAGAACCACAATTAACACCAGAAGAAATTGAAGTATACCAAGAAATGCAAGAAGATGCAGCAGAAGATGCAGCAGAAGATCAAATTGAAACCCAATTAGATATTCAAGAAGAATTACATGGATCTCAAGATATGGAAGAGAAACAAAACCAACATTCTTTTCTTCATACTGCAACATTCAAAGATTTGAATAGTTTGAAAACAACTTTTCTCAGCGAAGAGGAATTAGGTAGATCAATGTTCAGCGTTAGGTTTTTATTAGATATGTTCAGCATTTCAAATTATTACCTTGATGACCTTGCAAAAGAATTAGGTATTGAAAATAAAATTGCACAATATTTTGAAGAGAAAGTTAAAAATATAACAGATTCAGGGATGAGCAACAAAGGTTTTGTAATGAACTTAAATGTTACAAAAAAGATGGATATAGAAAGGAAAAAAATGCGTATTAATGATAGTTCAATACAGAATTTACAAGGAGGTAAAAAAAGAAGAAGATGAGTAGTAAAGAAGAAATTGAAAAGTTTTTATTAGATCTAAATAAAAGTGAAGAAGGGAAAAGAATGTTGCAAGAATTAAATCCAGTTTCTGTACAATCTGTTGCACTACCTGTGGTGGAAACAAATAAAGAAATAAACAAAAAACAAACTAAAAAGAAAAAAGAGAATAATTTGTGGAGTAAAACTTTTAATAAAGATAAATTAAAAAAACCAAATAAAGCAGGGGTAGTTTATCTTAGAAATAATGGTAATGCTGATTTAATGCAAGTAAATACTGTAAATGGTTTTTTTTCTATAGAGAGTAAGATCTATCATGAAGATAGAGATTGTGTTTATACAATTACTAAAGATAGAACTCCTTTATTGATTGTAAGAGAATGGGATTTAATTCCTTTAGGAACAAAGAAATGGGAGGATGAACCAATGAGAAAAAAGTTTGCTGAATTAGAACAACACGTTTTAAAAGGAATAAGACAAGCTGAATTAGTTAAATCAGGAGGAGCAGGAATTGATAGTAAATTAACACCAAAACAATTAATTTTATGGGGTTTAGCTGCTTTAGTTGGAGTGATTGTCCTCACAAATTTTATATGAAACAGAAGAAAGAAATAAAAAAAGGTGTTTTAACAGCGAAGCTTACGTTTTTTGATTGGGGGTGGGCAGATAATATTATCTATAGAATAAAAGGAAAAGTTAATGAAAAAAGTAAAGGATTAGATATGATTAGTAAAATAAAAGAGTTTTTCGGTATACAGGATAACGAAATTATAAAACACGATAGAAAAGTGAGAGATGAAGAAATAGCTAGAATTAAATGGACAAGAGATGAAGAAGGAAATATAATCTCACCATTCAGAACTAAGAGGGAAGATGAAGAATAAAATAACTATGTCTGATTTAAGTTTACCTCTAAAAATAGCTGTAGTTACAGCTATACTTTATCTAATAGCATGGGTATTTGATATAGTTATTTGGTTTTTTCAACCTGTTTTCTAATAGAATTTATATACCTATATTACTAGTAATTTGAATGTCTAAGAAAACTATTGAAAGAAAAGTATTTATTAATAAAAGAAATAAACAATTAACAGTTCCTCTTTCTAGAAAAGAAATTAAAAAATTAAATCCTACAATAAAATTTGGTGATGATCTTTTTGTTAAACTAATTATTTTTAATAAGAAGAAAAAGAAATAAGATGGTTACAGTTCAAAAAGCAAGAAGCCAAATATCAATACAAAGAGCAGCAGTAGAAAGTCAAAGACAACAAATTCAACAAAGAACTCGACAACCAACACTTACAGCAGCAGAAGTCAGACAACAAACAAGAAGTTCTTTAGCTCAAAGGCAACTTCAATCTCAACAATTAAGTTCTTTAAGAAAAGAAGCTCTTCAAACTTTAGTTCCCATTGAAGCTGAGTTAACTAAGGCAGAAACACAAATTCGATCTGTTGAATCACAATTGACAAAACAAAGACAAGCACAAAGTGATTTTGAACAAGCCAAGAAATTATTTAGAAAAGGTATAGTTGATCCAGGAGCTTCACAACAAATTAAAAAGTTTATTAGAGAGTTTGAAGCAGGAAGGGAAATTGCTGTAACAAAACAAATTACAGAAGCAGTTGTTGGATTAGAAAGAAGAGGATTAGAACCTATCTTTATTAATGGTGAGCTTAGAGGTGTAGAAGATTTTTTAAGACAACAAAGTAGAACATTAGAACAATTAGAACCTGTTGTTATTAATGGTAAATTAGTTGGTTTTCAAGATATAGCTCAACAATTATCAAGACAATTAAGAGAACCTATTGCAGTTGAAGTAGCACCTATAGAAAGAATCACCTTCGGACAACCAGAAAAGTTTGCAGAAAGCTTTAGACAAGCAACAAATTTATCTTCTTTTACACTTGCTATTCCTATTGGAAGAGAAAATGGTAAAGTGAGAGTTCAAGATTTTAATTTTAGATTTGAGAATGGACAATTAGTAAGGTCTAAACAAACAGGCTCTGCATTACTTACTGAAGCACAATTCCTTGCTGCAGATAAAAGAAGAAGAGAAAAAAATCCTGAATTTACTTTTGGTTCTACTCTTCCAGTTATCCCTCCTGGAGTTGTTCGACCTGGAGAAACAAATATTGAAGCATTAGTAAGAAATATTAAAGAAAGTAGTCCTCAACTAAGATTTATTAAAAATGAAGCTTTAAGAAATTTAGCAAGAGCAATTATTACACCAACAGGAATTCCTGTAATTCTTGGAACTGAAAGATTTTTAGTAAGTGAATTAAAAAGAATACTATCTGATCCAAGAGGTGCTTTTAAATTTAGACCAGATCAAGCAGAACCTCTTGCAGAATTAATTAAAGAAGTTGCTGAAGGATTTGTTTTAGGTGCGGGTGTTGGAAAAGGAGTTACATTACTTAGAGGTGCAGCAACTAGAATAATTCCAAAAGCATTACAAGGTAGTTCTAAATTTGATAATGTATTAAAAATTGCTGGGACTTTAGGGGTTATAACATTAACAGCAGCTCAAGCAGTAAGTATAAAAAATACTTTTGAAAAAGAAGGAGAAGAAGCAGCAATACTTCAAACAGTTGGACTACTTTCATTTGGTTCTGGATTTACAAAAACAGGATTAAAAAGTTTACCTCAAGCTGAAAAAGAATTTAAACAAATAACAGACTTATTAAAAAAAGTAGTTCCTCCTGGAAGAAGAGGAGAAATAGTAATAGGAAGAAAAAGAAGAAAAGGAGATGTTGGATTACTAACACAATTAGGTGATAATGAAATAGAACAAGGTAGAGCTGTTGTTTTAGCAATTGAAAGAAGATTAATTAATGCTAAAAATCCAAAAGAACAAGCAAAAATATTAGCAGAATTAAAAAAGAGATTAAAAACAAAACAAGCACAACAAAATTTTGAACGTTTTGTTTTAGATTTAATTAATAAAGATGTAATAAAAATTCCTAAAGTTGAAGTAGCTCCAGGAATTACAGTTAGAGGTTTACCTGCAAGAAAAGGAATTAGTGTTATTACTCCACTAAGATTAAAACCTGGAAGGGCAAAAGAAATAGCTAGAGTAAAAAGAAATCAAGCAAGAAATACAAGAAGAGTACAAAGATCAAAATTAACTTTAGGACAAAGATTTAGACTAGCTCAAGGTACAGCTTCAGTAACAACAATAGCTTCTGCTCAAACATTAGGAGTTTCTACAAAATTAACATCTAAACAAAGAACAAAACAAATTCAAAAGACTAAGCAAGTTCAGAAAGCACAGCAACGATTAAGGCAAAGATTACTTCAAAAAACTAGACAAACTTCTAAATTAGCTTTAAGACAATTATTAAAAACTTCTTTTAGATCAAGATTAACAAGAGTTCGTCCAATAGTATTCAAACCTTTTGCTCCGTTAATTCCATTACCAAAAAGACGAGTAAAAAAGAAGAAACTTAAAACTATTCCGTTTAATATTAAAGGAGAATCTTTTAATGTTTTAGTTAGAAAAAAAGGAAAATTTGTAAAGATATTTAGTAGTCTACCAGAGAATAGAGCTAAAAGAAGATTATTAAATGTTTTAGATAAAACCTTAGCAGCAAGTGGGAGGATTGTTCCTTCAGACGTTGCTCCAATTAAAAAAGATATTAAAAAATTAAATATTCCTGCAGCTTCTTTTAGAAGACCAGTTCCTAAATCTCCATTAAGGAAAAAGAATACATTCACAATTGTTGAAAGAAGAAGTAAAAGATTAAATACAAGAACAGAAATAAAAGCAATTCAACAAGCAAAAAAATTAAAGAGAATACCAATGAATTTAAAAGTAAAATAAAAAATGCTACTTAAATCAATAAAGAATAAATTAAAATCAACAAGATTAATCAATAAAGAATAAATTAAAATCAACAAGATTATTAAAATGATAGGTAAAAAAGGAAGAGGTGGAGCAATTGGATTTGCATTACTAACTGTATTATTTGTAATAATATTAACATTAACTGCAACAATTGAACCATTCAAAGAAGTATTTGATGAAGCTAGAGGTAATGCTTTCTTAAATTGTCCTGGAACACCAGACTTTAATCAAACAGATTTTGATGATGATGATAAATTTGATAAATTAAATAAAAGACCTGTTTGTTTTGTGACAGGAATAGGAATGGTATGGTTTATTGGAGCTGTTTTAATCTCTTCAATAATGTGGTTAGTATCTAATTGGACAAGGAGTAAACCAAGATGAGAAAAATAATGTTAAGTCTATTCATACTTGTATTACTAGTAGGAACTATTTCAGCTTTAGAAATAGATAATTGGAAAACTTATGACGACAATAAAAGAGAATATACAATTACAAATCTTTTTGGGCAAGGAGATGAAATAGCAAAAGTTACATTAAATACTCCTTTAAACTTTTTAGTTCCTATTGGTTATCAAAGAGTTGCAGAATTTAGTGTAGAAAACTATGATGATTATGTTAATGTTTTCAATTATATGGAATTTTACAACACAAAAAAGAGTAATGAATTATTTGTAAGAGATTTTGATTATAAATATAAAACAATAATACAAGTTCCAAACTTTAAATATAATTGTCCAATAGATGATGGAGATAATAAAACAATAGAAACTTGTATTAAGTTTCAAGATGGAACTAAAGATAAGATAACATGGACAGAAATTAATAAAGCTAATGGATTGCTTAAAGGAAATATAACTATTGGAATTTTTACAGATGTTAAAATTGGAGATAAAGTAGAATGGATCCCTACTTTATTCGGAGAAAGATTAGATCAATGGAGTGTTTGGACAGCTTCGTTAAATGTGGATTTAATTGCTTATTGGACTCTTGATGATGTTTATACTGATTCAAGTATTTTTAGCAATACTTTATCTCCAATTAATTCACCTACTTTTAACACAGGAATAATTAATAATGGAAGTGATTTTGAAAGTGGTTCTACACAATATTCAACAAGAGTAGCAGGTGATTTATACCCAACACTTCCTTTTAGTATTAATTTATGGGTTAAGCCTGAAAGTGTGGTTTCTGATTCAGTCTTTGTAAATAAAAGGTCTGATGCAGCAGGAAGATTAAGATATAATATACTTCGATTTTCAACAACAGATAAAGTAGCTTTTAATGCTCACAATGCGGGTTCAACAAGTATTCAAATTACTTCAGATGCAGGGGCTTTAACAAATGGAGAATGGACTATGATAACAGCGGTTTTAGATGGAACAGACATGAGATTATATATTAATGGAAGTTTAAGTGGAACACCTGCAGCTATAACAGATTTATTAGATACAGCAGAGCAACCATTTTACATGGGTTCAAATGCTGGTACTGGACAATTTTATGATGGAATAATAGATGAGGTGAGTATTTGGAATAGAAGTTTATCTCCAGCAGAAGTAACTCAATTATATAATAATGGATTGGCGATTCAAGTAACATTTAATTTTGTTCCAGTAGTAACTCTTAATTCTCCTGTTAATGAATTTAATACAACAAATTCAACAATAGATTTTAATGCCACTATTAGTAATACAATTGTACTTGCAAATGTAAGTTTATTTATTGATGGTGTTTTAAATGAAACAAATTCCTCTGGAATAAATAGTACAAATTATTTATTTACCAAAAATATTGCAGATGGATCTCATAATTGGACTTATGAAGCTTGTGATAATGTTGGATGCGGAATAGGAACAACAAGAAATTTTACTATTGATACAGCACCAAGAATAAATGTAAATTCCCCAACAAACATAACATTTACAGCTCCAACAATATTCTTTAATGCAACAACAAATAAATCAATAGATACTTGGATTGTAAATTACAATGGAACTAATGTTACTTTATCAGATGTAAACACAACTTTAGAAGTGGAAGATGGATTCCATCATTTATTATTATATGCAAATAATTCTGATACAGGTTCTTTTGGATTGAATGATACAATTTTCTTTTCTGTAGATTCAAATGTACCTTCTTTAAATGTAACACAACCTTTCGGAGTTATTAACTTTCAAGATATATCTATTAACCAAACTCTTTTATGGAATGTATCTGATATTAATATAGATACTTGTTTATTTCAATATGAAGGAGCAAATACAACATTAAATTGTGCAACAAATGTATCTAATTTTACAATAGGAGATGCAAGAACATTAACATTTTTTGCTAATGATAGTTTTGGAAATATGGCTTCACAAGTTGTTACATGGAGTTATTTAGTTCTTCAAACTTCTACAACATTTAATTCAAGTTCTTTTGAAACAGGAACAGAAAGATTTACAATAAATGTAACTACAAATGGAAGTTCAATTACTGCTGGAACTTTAACATTTAATGGAATAGAAAATACAGGAGCCACAATTACAAATCCTATAGGTAATAATTTTTCTATAACTAAATCAATTATAATTCCTACTTCTATAGGAACTAAAAATCACAATTTTAATTTAACAATATCTGGGAAAATTATTAACACAACTTTACAAACTCAAATAATAAATGCAACTAACTTTACATTATGTGGTTCAGCACCTTTAAATGTTCCTTACATAAATATAACATTTAAAAATGAAACCCTTGCAGAAGAGGATATAACAGCTATAATAAGTTCAACTTGGAGTTATTCATTAAGTACTTTATCTACTATTAATAAAACTCTTATATTTACAAATGCAACAGAAAATGTAAATTATGTTTTCTGTTCTAATCCTAGTGATAGGGCTTTAAATATAGTTTTGAATATGGATTATGATAATAGTATAAGTCAACAAAGAAGTTTTTCATTAACAACTCAATTAACAAGTATAATATCAACTCAAGTTTTATATTTACTTCCAACAGTTTTAGGAATTTTCTCTCCTTTTAAAACAACAAATATTAATGGAGATACAATTGCTTTTGTTTCTGCAACTATAACAAGAGTTTTGAGTGGGAGTACAATAACAGTTGGAAGTGGATTAACAGATAGTTCTGGTTTTGCAACATTTTTCTTAAATCCAAATGCTGCACATACTGCAACATTTAGTAAAACAGGTTTTGCAGATAATGTTTTTGTATTTACTCCTTCAACAGATTTAAGAACTGTTGTTATGGGTGGTGGTGGAATAATTTCTAATGGTACAATAGTAACTAGAGGAACAACTTATTTCATAGATCCAAAAGCTTCAACATTAGCTAACAACACAGATTTTACATTTACATTTAATGTTACAAGTAATTTAACAACAATAACTTTAATTTCTATGAACATAACAAATATAAGTAATTATGAATTATTATTTGTAAGTAATGCAGGTGTTGGAAATTTATCTGGAGTGTTAAACACAGGAAATAATTCTCAACTATTTGGATTTTATACTATTAAAACTGCAGAAGAAACAATTACAATAACAAGAACTTGGGCAATATTCACAACTTTTGTTGGAGATTATTCTATATTTAGACAATTAACATTAGCTAAAGATAATGTATTAATTAGTGATTTTAATAGATTATTAATTGTTTTAGCTGTAATGTTTGGAATTGTTATATTTATGTCTGTAGGACAAATTTTAGAAACCAGTGAGAGTAAAATTTCAGTTCTATTATTATTAGTATGGGCTTTTAGTATTGTAGGATGGCTCGACACAGGTCTTGCAGTTACAACAACAAATACAGGAATAAATAGATTAGGAGAATTTTCTAATCAATTTGGTATTGCAATTTTAATGACAGGAGCTGCTATAATATTTATATTTAGGAGGTTATTCATAAGAACACCAAGATAAAATGGGAAAACTAATACAATTTGTAATATTATTGATCTTCATGGATTTGTTTTTTATATCCACAGGTCAATTATGTAGTGCAGGAACAGGATGTTCCATAGGTTCAATAATCTTAAATGCTTTACTGGATATTGGTAATGTAACATCAGGCACATTCTTTTCAAACTTAATTGGAGATATAACAAATTTATTTAATAGTTCAACAGGAATTTCAGCATTGTTACTTGGAGCCACAGTTCTAATAGGATCCTTATTTATTCCAGGAGATATAAGATTCTTCATTCCAATAACATTTAGTTTGGCATTATTAACTTCAGACTTTGTTTTCATTGCAGCATATTTAATATCATTAAATGCAGTTCTTGGAACATTCATAATGGCTCCAATAATTTTAATATATATACTCGTAGTTTTAGAATGGCTCAGAGGTAAAGATTAAAATGGTAAGTTGTGATATAATAGATTTTAAATGTATCTTCATAAATGAAATTGTAGGAAGTGTAACACTAGCAATTATAATTGGAATGATTTTATATTTCATAGTTGCAAGTAGATTAAAATTAGGATTTGATACAACAATATATTTTCTATTCCCAGTTCTAGTTATAATTGGTTTAGCAGGTGGAGGATTTACAATCATTTATGCTTTTGCCACATTGTTTGTTGCCTTCATGGTTGGGTGGGCAATCAATAAATTTATAACAATTTAAAACTAAAAAATAATAGAATTTATATACCCATTGTTACTAGTAAACTAGAGGAGATAAAATATGACAAATTCATTAAAAGGTGATGGAAAAGCAATTTTCACAATATTTTTAGGTGCAATTATCGCAATAGTTTTTATGACTAGTTTTGCAGATAATATTTTCACACAAACAACTACGGCAACTGTAGTAAATACAAGTGTTACTGTACTTGCAATTAATACTTCATTGGCTTTAGAAGGAAGAGATTTAATTTCGGCAACGGAAGTAATTAATGTTACTTTCACGGATCTAGCTGAAAGAGGATTAATCATTAGTGATGGTGTATTAAATGGTGCGAAAACAGTAACCTTAACAGCAAATGATTCAGCTTCAGCATTAGTAGGCACGGCAGTTAATGTAAGTTATACATATAATCCAGATGGATATATTTCAGATGCAGGAGGAAGATCAATCTCTAAATTGATATTGGTAATATCTGCATTAGCAATAGTTGTATTCGTAATTGTTGTAATGTTTAAATTCGGATCCATTAATCAGCTTATTAACAGTAGGAGAAAAGAATAATGTTTGAAAATCTTTTTGATAATCTAAAAGAAAAGATTCAAAAAAATCAAGAAAAAAAAAGATTAGAAAAAGAAGATTTTGCTAGAATGCAAAGAGAAGTAGATTTTCAAAGGAAACAAATATTCGAAGATGAATTTAAAAAAAATGCTTTAGAAGTTGCAAAAGCACAAGCCAAAAAAGATGCAGCAAAGTTATCTGGATTACAAAAACTCAGAGCAACAAACAGAGCCAGAAATTTAGAAAGAGCAGAAACAGGTAATCCAATGAGTATGTTTTCAAAACTTTCAGAATATACCCAAAAGAATATGGCTAGAAGAGATGAGAATTTGAAAAGAACAGAAGAGATGAGAAGTACTGCTAAACAAATGGTACAGGATAAAAAAGTAATAAATCCTCAAATAAGAAAACCATTCCAACCTTCAGGATTTGGGAATAAATTAAATGGTTAAAGTAAGTGAGATAAGAAAAAAGTTCATTGAAAGAATAATGAAAAGAAGACCTGTTGGATTAAAGCTTACAGGATTCGGAAAAAAATTCAAAGTAAAAAAACATACAGTATAAAATGGCATTAAAATCTTATAGATTAAAATTAAAGAAAGGGAAAAAGAAAAAAAGAAGCTCCACTAGAGATATTATTACTGGTGGAGTTACGGCTTTAATAGGTATAGGATTACTATCTGCAACATCTGATGCTGTTAGCAGAGTTTAAGAGGAGTTATAAAAAATATGATAAACAATAGTAAAAAAAGATTAGAAATGGATAAAGCAACAGTACGAAGATTCCAAGCTGAAACAGAAAGACGTAGAAATGAATTAAGAAGAAAAATTTTAGCAGATGAAGCAAAAGTAAAACAATTTTTTAAAGAAGGACGTTAAAATGACAAGAAAATTATTAACAGCAGTATTAACAGATGCAGAACTTAAAAAACTTAGAGCTAAACCTTTTCCAGAAAGAAATAAAATTATTCAAGATGCACTTAATAAAAAGATGAGGGTAAAGGTTATTCAATTAAGGTTAGAAGAAGCAAGAAGAAGAAACCAAAGCTTTATCTTTTAAATGGTATTAAAAAAAGTAAAAGTTGTAATGAAAGCACCACCAGGTAAAAAACCTACAAGGTTTAGATTTGTTGGTGATATAAGATTGGGCTTTAGAGGGAAAAAAATAGTAGAAATCACAAAATTCAAAAAATCATAGTCGAGGAGGCACAAATCATGGTAAATGGAGTTAGAAGAAAAGTAAGAAGAGCAGTTAGAAGAACAGTTAAGAGAGTTGTAAAAAGAAAAGTTAAAAGAGCTGTAAGAAGGAGATAATTATATATTCAATCCTGTTGAGTTTTGGACCCCTCCTTTTCTTAACAGGGTTGTTCTAGTTTTTCGGCTGAACGATTAACTTTTATTTTATTTTTATAATTCTAATGTAGGGAAAAACGAATATTTTATATATTAAGCAAATAATATATTAATAAGTTAATATAAAAATGGGAAGCCATAATTCAAATTGTAAAACATTGAGAAATGGATTTAGATGTAATAATTGTTCAAAAGGTTTTATGATGGAATGGGCTAAAAAGAATCATGAAAGATTATGTTTAGAAAGAGGAAAGATAAAATAATTCTAAAGTAGGGTATT
>LAZR01000715.1_pt1 | contig 23552 bp, 37 predicted proteins | sample 329461 | NCBI WGS metagenome assembly LAZR01 (sample SAMN03002196, study PRJNA259156) | marine sediment metagenome | biome: sea floor; feature: Hydrothermal impacted sediments; material: marine sediment; isolation source: Loki non-amplified sample from Loki's castle hydrothermal vent sediment ...
GGTTTGCACAATCACATGAACATATCTTATATTTTATTAAAGATAATGTTCCTGTTTTTGATTTAGAAGAATCTGCCGAACCACTTGGTTCATGACCGAAGGTAGTCCCTAAAACAAATGGCTGATTACCAGTTCCAGTTGCGGTCAGGGTTATGTCACCTGTCGTCGCTGATGCAACGATGAATAAAGAAGTATCGGTGTTCTGGTCTCTGAACGAGCCGGTACGTAAATCTTCTTCGGCAAGAGTCCAAACGGTATCACCGAGTCTTGAAAGTCTGCGTGGTTCATAACTGGGATGTGTCATAAACATTATATCTGCCGACTGTTCAAATTTAAGCTCAAACAAATCGGCCGTAAGGTATGGAGTGGTGATTTCCAAGGGACTTGTAGTGTCTGTGCTTACTAAGGCAGCGACCTCAGACGATGTGAGTTCTTTATCGAAAACTGCCACGTTGTCTAACTGATTCTCGAACGATGCACCACCCTTTTCGTAAAAGATTATTTCGGCACAAAAAAGGTTCACACCGCCTGCGGACGACGCTATTTTTAATCTGTGATACCGATAGGCTGTTGTGGACAAGCCGCTTAGTTTTTCCATTTTAGGGCCGGGATTACTTCCGCCTGTGTCCGTTGTCGGGCCGACGCTGCCTAAACCAGTCCATGTAGAATTGTTTGGAGAACCCTGCAATGTTACCGTTATATCCGGGTTTGTATTTGCAAATCCGTTATCAGCACCGCCCCATACCTGAAACCCGCTTATGACTTTGTCGTTTCCAACTCCCCAGTCCTTGCCTACATGCCCTACTGCCGTAGATGCTAATGATGAACAATCGGCACTATTTTCATCGTTATCTCCATCAAAAGAGGCCATAAGTTTTCCATTAGCGGTCATATCACCAATAAGAGGTGCGGCGTTATCCACGCCCTGTCTATATGCCTGTGGAACTTGAACCTGTTGTGCAGTTCCGTTCCTGCCGCCGATTAACACGGCAGCGCCTTTGTCCTCCATCGCAACATAGCTTGCGCTGTTAGTAACAGCAGCGTCGGCAAGCACCCAATTAACATAAAGATTCATGCCGTTCGCAGCATCCGTACCGCCTGCACCATTATATGTAACAACAATGAACTGCCATAATCCCTCAGTAAGCGCATTTGATGATGTGATGTTACAAGATACCTCAGCACTATCGTCGTATAGCGTGCATACTATCTTATCGTCGTCATCTATATATAATTCCCATTCCTGATTCGCCGTAGCCCATTTCGTGATTATATCCTGACGCACTCCTGTAGATGTGAACTTGACCCAGGCGTGTAAAGTAAATGTCTCACTTGAACTGTCATCGAACGAGAAGTCCGAACTATCAGTAACACTGACCATACCCGGCGAAGTATCAAGCTGGCTCATATCAAATGAACGGTTCGTGCCGTCTACACCGTCCGTATCAGTAACATCTGCGGTTTCCTGATTTGCGCCGCCCGTAGCATCTGCACCATCGTATAATGCACCATCGTGAGTTGCGCCATCTGCATCTATTACTACAGAAGTACTTGCATTGTCATTCATCTTCCAATGCGCTGTGATATTGCCCGAAAGAGAACTCAAATCCTCAGTACCAAACACTGCAAATACGCGCGCGCCGTCTTTGAACACCCTTATGACCTGATTAGCAAACTCCAGCATATATGTATCATCTACAGAGTGTTCAAACCCCATAAGTCTCGATGCAACATCGCTGGCTTTACACGTTGCTATAAACTCCGTGCCGGGTCTGCGCTGCGCACCGCCGTAAATCAAGGGGATGAAGTTTTCAAGCGTCCTGCACCCGGCGACATACTTAGCTTGGTCCATGCGAGCATCCATAAGTGGACTTAATTCACCTGCGTTGAAAGTCTGGATTATCTTAAATGTTTTAACCGCAAGTAATACGCCTGTCAGTGCAAGTAACCACAATATGATTATTATACATTTCTTTTTCGTTTTCATAAAGTCACCAGTAAGACCACCAGACTGCTACATCTCCTGCTTCGGTTCCCGTCGAACCGTCCGCATCGGCAATCTCAATCCACCAATACCTGTATCCCGCATCATCCATCCACAAACTACCTACACTATTGCTGTTTCCGTCTTCGTCCGTGGTTTCTATTTCTTTCGGCCAGTTGTGCCATGTTATCACTATTTTATCGGCCCAGAACTTATTCGTTGCCACGGCTTCAGGATCATGTGGATATTTAACTAATGCCTGAGTACCTAACTCGCCCGTTCCCGTAGCGGCATATTTGGCTGGCCCGTTTTCATTACGCCATGCGTATAGTTTCCATGTAAACGTCTTTGCCGCCGCATTGCCGCCTGAAAAATAGAACTCGATACCATTCGGCACTAATTCAGCCTTGACCGGAGTTACCTGTTTGTCGGTCGTAAATACACTTCTTTCAAACAGGTCAAGCACACCGGGAGGTTTACTCGCAAAATCTCCCGCCGTAGTCAGGTCTAAGGGCGAAGCATCTTCGTTCGCCTCAAGACGCGCGACGTTTATCTTATGCGATATTGTACCAAGTATATTAGGCGCCATAACGCCACCTTGTCTGGTTATAAAAATCTTTTATCTGTGCAGCGGTCCTGACAACACTATACAATCTGACATCACTGATTAAACCGTCATAGTAAACTGCCGGACCTATGTCAGCGCGTCCTATATCAAGATCGGTTGCGTCATTCTCTGTAGTATCTGTTATTGTTATAAGATGATATGTTGCATCAATCGTTGTTACCCCACTTGTTCCGGCTACACCGTCTACATATAAAATATGCCCTGCAAGACCATTGACCGTTACGACACCGGATTCGACAGACAGGTAATCAGTTCCGTTCAAATCTATCGGGTATTCGTTCCCAGCTACGTCATTTTGGTTTATCCACAGCGATATAGTTTTTACAATAGATGGTCCTGTGCCAATGTCTATATACTGAGTGTTAGCGGCAATAAAATCAAACGCAGGCGAGACAGACGTTGGTGTGCCAGTTCCACCGGACAAAGTACCGGCAAACCCGCTTAACGAATAATCAAAGATAGTCCCTTCCCATAGTTTCAGATGCAGAACTTCCGAAGCTTCTGATACTTGAGGTGGTAGAAATCTAAGTTTCATTCTAAATGCCCCTCAAATAATCTTCAAATTTATCTTTCCTTTTCTCATATACCCCTAAACTCATATTACACGGGTGGCACAATAATCCCCTGACTTTTCCAGTCTTATGGTCATGGTCAACAGAGAGGCGGCAATTTATTGATGGTAGTTCACAAATCGCACATACACCATCTTGTGTCTCAAACATTTCGTCGTATTCAGCAAGGGTGATACCATAACGCCACTTCATATTATCGCTTACGGTCTTATCCTTACCTTTTTGGGTCTTTTTATATTTTCGCTTTGCTTTTGCCACAACGGTTCGTCCTTTTTGTGTTTTATGGTATTTTGCCATTAAAATCCTACTACACTCTCTCGCGCACTCTCTACACCAAGACGACATTCCATCAACCATATCTTCGGCTGGAGGAAAATACTTCAAGGTTCGTGGGTATTTTTTCTTGCATTTAGTACATCTTTTCAAAGCTTATATTCCCCTCAAAGTAACTGTAACTGTCGCGCCAGCACCTGGATTGTCAAACACTAACGCTATGTTTATCTCGTGCGAAAACGGTTCATTAACACTGTACTGGTATGTTGCGCTTTCGGCTAAATTTGTTACCGAAAAAATAGTGTTATCGCCATTATCGGTCAAAGACACATCCAAAGTGCCCTCTGCGCCCTGCATGTCGGTTAGTTTAACGATTATTTTTTGCAACAACCCATTTATGGGAAGCGTCGCTGCACCTGTTGTATTACCGCTGACAAGAGTAAATACGGTGACTCTTTCCCATACCTGAAAATTGTTCTGCGTTCCACTTCTCTTATCTACAGTAGTGGAAACCGCCCCTGCTGATGCTGTCATAATATACTCCTTTCAATGTCCAAATTCCTGCCAACTGTTATCAAATTCTTTTTCGTATGTTTCACGATTATCCATACCTATCGCGCGTGGAATGTATATCCGTTCGAGTACATTAAGTTTGCTATCGCTCAGTTCACGGTTCTGGACGAGATCGAAAGCAAGCGCCGCCGACAGGCGCCTCCACATCACATCTACAAAGTGAGGTGGAAAATTACCAATCGTTACATCGTCTGCATGTAAGATATAGTCCATGTCCACTTCCGTATCTTCCTGATTTGTTAAGATATATTCGCCCTGCCTTTTCCAGTCGGTAATTTCTATACCCCCAACACTGACTTTAACGACTCTTGTGCTTGTAGGACGTGCAAACCTATATGCAAATTCCTCCGATGTCCATTTTGCCGTTCCAGTACCGGTAGCAACAAAAGTTGCCGTAACATCAAACGATACCGTAGTAGAAATAGCTTTCACATCGTATGTATCATCGTAACTAGTGTCTTCAAGCAATACCATATCGCCCGCTAAAAGCGTGTGAGTTCCGGTTATTGTAATATCCGTGCCGTTCTGGGCTATTGAGGCAATGGTAATAGAATCCCTGTCAATTCCGTGGAACTTTCTTACCGCAAACTTCCAACCCTCTTCCGGGCCGGTGTTAAGCATTTCAGGTAAAATTATATCCCACGAAGCGATTGCTACTTTAGCCGGATTAGTCGAAGGCGAAGCTACATCAGCGTCCGTGAGGATTTTTTCACCTAAGTCAATCATCGCTTTGTTTATTATCTGAGCTTTTGTTGACATCTATTCACCTTCTTCTGGTTCAGAGATCAAAACCTGTGCCTTTTGGTTTTCCGCTATCTGCCGTTTATAATTTTGCAACTTAGACGACTGCTCAATAATTGCTATCTCCAGCGCCTGCCGTTGAACAAAGTTTATCATAGTCTCAATTTCAGCTTTCGCCTTCCGCTGTGGCGCGGTATCTGCGTACCACCACACGCCGCCGCAGATAACGGCCAGTAAGACCAATAAGGCCACGATCTTCTTCATGTTCACATCAACTCTCATTTTAATTCTCCTTAAAAGGTTAAAAATTAGGGGCGAAACAACGTGTCCCACCCCTATTAAATTACAACGAATCTGGTACTATAGGTGCTATATGAGCTCCAAGTTTATCATAACCAACCAAAATCCATTCTGTTGCAGATACGCACGTTACTTCGTAATGAGAATCGGCAACCAAAGCCGCCTCGTTGGTTGCACTAACTATAACATCATTAACCTTAACGCTTGAGCCAGTAGCAATAAGTTCCACGCCGAGAGCCGGTGTAACAAGAGTAATTTTCATACCGACTATCGGTGCAGGCAGTTTAATCTGCTTGGTTGCATCATCGCACGTAATGGTTACATGTCGAGTATTACGAGCGATTAAACCGGTACTTCCCCCACCTGCAGTTGCAGTTCTTGCCGTAGCACTGCTTTGGACGCCAACGCCGGCCACGATTTCTTCGTCTACCAATACATTACCTTCGTCGATATATAGTGCTTCCATAGTTGCATCATCGGTTTTGATATATACTGAATAACCGGCAGTACCGGCAGAAGCGTTACCCGTATCGACAATTCTAAGGGAAGTACCCCTGGCATCATCCTGTGGAACACCACTGTTAGCAATGTACATCAAACTTGAATCGACGTGAGCCAATGCACCATCACTGGTTACATGAATCATACCTACATTCTGCGCACCAAGATAAGAACCCGTTGCACCATCGAATTTAGCAAGTGAAGTTGTCTGACTTGTAGCAGCAATTACATTGAGTCCCACTGTGTCGACATCGTCGCAAGTAATTTGAAGCCCGTCACCAGTTCCCTCATTGTTGATTGTCATAGCATCCTGATTACCACCGCCGTCATTACCCGTTATCTGAACGAGGACAGCAGCGATATTGTTCTGACCAGCTATGGATAAAACTCCATTCATAGCCAATGCCGGTTGGGTAGCAGGTACTTCGATCTCGACAGCAGACGAATTTGTTTGTGCTGTGCCGGAATGAACAAACCTTGCAAGGAACCCTTCCGCTGCGGAAATTGGTGTAGAACTGTCCGTGACAACTATTGCTGATGCTCCTGCATGGACATAGGCATCGTCGTTATCAATGAATAATTGGCCTATATCATCCGCACCATCCCAGTTGTTAGTGGCACTATCCAGAATAACTAACGGAACAACACCGGCAGCTTTGCCTACCATATTAATACCGCCGGAATCCACATCAGTAGGTGTGATCTGTATAGCATCACCGGAACCAGAATGGGTTATTGCTATACCATCAGCGTCACCAGTGGCATTAACTGAAGTTACTGTCAGAAGTGTTCCGGAACCATCGGCCCCGGCAATAACTAATTCGTTATTCAACTTCAAACAAGGCGTGGTATTCTTGGTCTCGATTTCCATAGCGTAAGCCGTGGTTGTCGCTGTCCCCGTATCTACGAGTCGAACCAAAAATCCCTCTGCCGAAGCGACGGGTTGTGCCGTATTGGTAATAAGCAGTAAAGTCGAACCAGCATCGGTCAATGCAGTGTCTTTGGTTATTTGAACCATACCTACATCGTTCGCACCGATGAAGTTACCGGTAGAACCGTCAATTAGTACGGCAGTTGTAGTTTGGCTTGCCGCTGTTGCGACTTCCAACGCTACGCTCGTAGCTGAATCACAGGTAATTTTCAATCCGGCGGATGTACCATCGTGGTTGATCGTCATTGTATCAGAGTTACCGGACGAGTCGTTACCTGTAATCTTAACTAACGTACCGGCACTATCGGCCCCTGTAACAGTAAACAGGTTATTCAACTTTAACGCAGGTGTCGTATTTGTTGTTTCGATTTCTACGGCGTGAGCGGTCGTTCTTGCTGTACCCGTATCGACAAATCTCGCCAAAAAGCCCTCTGCATTATCTTTAGGACGACCGGTGGTATTGATAACAACCAACAACGAAGCGCCATTGTCAGTAAGAGCGGTGTCGCTCTGGATATGTACTAACCCGACATCATCTGCGCCAATCCAGTTATTTGTAGAGGCATCCAATACAGCAAGAGATACTGTCTGCGATGCAGCGGCGATAAGTCGCATTGCAACACTATCGGTATCCTCGTTAGTTACCTGAATACCATCACCGGAACCGGCCATAGCGATAGTAAAAGCATCATTGTTATTGCTATTTCCACCGTGGTCAATATCTAACGCTGTAATACCGGAAGCCGTACTTGTAGTCAATGTAACCGGGCTTCCGTCAACTGTAATGGCATTTCCTACATCATACGCACCATCCAAACTGTTTCCAGCAGAACCTGACTCTATCGCGATCCAAGAACTGCCATTGTAATATTTAGGCTTATTCTCGGACAGGTCGTAATAAAGTGTTCCTGCGTTCGCCGCAGGTTCGGTATCTGTCGGGCTATAATACGTAAACTCAATAGTCGATGCACCTGTTAATCTGTCTTCAACTTCTGCTGCCCAGTCATGAAGTTTATCCTTGGGCTTTGCCGTCCACCTGTAAGCGTGTCTATAGGTCTTCCTATTATCAATGCTCTCAGTAAACGCACCAAAACACGGACGGGCCGCAAGAACAATGAAGAGCAGAACTAAAAATTTTAATCGTTTCATTGTTTTATCCTTTCATAACAAAATTGTTTACAATGCCTAATAAATCAACCATCTTAAAATGACCGCACTTAACTTTCGGATCAACCCACAAGTCGTAACCCGCCGCTCTTGCTTTATCGAAGAAATAGATGTCGGCCCCTGTTTTTGCTCCATCTGTGAAGTATTCTGTTTTCCAGTAGGGCCATTCAATTTTGTCGAAAACTTCCATCTTTACCAATAACATCCCATTACAAGCGATATGGACTTTGAAAGGGTTGTCAGGTAAATCGTCAATTTCCATTAATTTAAATGGTTCTTTTCTTGACAGACACCACGACATCTTGAATTTCTTTATCGCTGGATACACGCCTGATACGATGTCTTTGTCGTGTTCAAGAAGTTTTTTCAGTGTATTACTTCTTGGCAAAACATCATAATCGACAAATAGGATATGTGTTGGTTTTGGTTCTATCCTTTTAGCGAAATTAACAATCATATCATACCCAATTTCTGTTGCGCCAGACGACGGATAATACGTTATCACGTTTTTTGACCGCCATGACTCTAATGCACCAACCAATCTCGCATCGGCTCGAAAAGTAGGCGATAACGGGCATCCAACTAAAACAAAAGCATCATTAAGTTTCATACAGTTATTCCTTTAGTTAAATATTAGACTCGCTTACCTGTGTGTCATAACTTGACTGTGGCCCATGGTCAATCCAGGCATCTACAGTTCCAGCTGTCATGGCTGTCGTTCCAATCGTATACAGTAGACCTGTATATTGATCTTCGTCCACGTTGTACGGTAGTGACATACGGATAATCCGATAACCAGCCACAAGAGTAGCAACTGGTATTGCATTAGTTTCCCAGATAGTAGTAGAGTCTGTGTCTATCGTGCCATCGGTTTCACGTTTTAGGGCAACTTTAAGTGTTGCGGAACCAGAACTTCCAAACGCCGTTGCAACTCTTACATTCAAATACAACGGCTCCCCAGCACCCATCTCAAGGTCTGATGCACCCCAATTAATAACATTTGTTGACGGCTCAACTTCAGTAGCAGTGTGTGTACTGAGGTCTAAAGCATCGTCAAGTTCAAACATTGCATCAAATATAGCCATAATTGTTACTCCTTAAGTAATTACTGCCTCGACATCGGTAATGGCGTCACAGCGTCTTACAGGCATGTCTCGGAAGAATAATTGTGATTTGCCAAACGGGCCATCGGGCACGTAGTGGACATTAGTTTTGTCAACTGCCAAAATATCAAGTTGTGTAAAGACGGTCTCGTTAACATACATAAAGATCGTATCGTTGCCCCTGAAGTTGTTCCTGATCTGGATGATTTTGTCATAGTCAAGAGTGTTTGTCTCGGTCGATACGGAATCTATGTTGCAAAGACGTTTCACAGAACGGGTGTCTTCGATGACAAGTCCTACATCCCAACTAAACTCAGTGATGAACGCCCACAACTGTTTGTTTCTCTGAGCCGCTGTGCCGGAAGCATTATCACCTAATGTATAGACAAGTCCTTTGTCATCTTTCTTTAATCCCGCTTGTGTTGAATGACGTGGATAGGTCAAAAAGACCCTGCCCGGACCCCATTGAACAAACCAGATCGAAGTGTTATCGCTGCCGGAACCATTGCCGTTATTGATAACATAGTTGGAATCAGCGGTTCCAAGGTTTGGATACCTAAGCGAGAACCCGGCAAACTCTTCAGAAGGGTCTTGTGTCAAGTTACCAGCTGACCAATTACCCATCAGGGTATTTGCAACTTCCTGACCCATGCCCTCGATATGGGCACGCTCCTGTTGGGAACGGAACTTGTCCTTGTTGGGTTGGATTCGCATTACATCTTCGGGACACAGGTATCTTGACTTCACCATTCCGATAGTCTCTCTGACCTGATTGAGAGAACCGGAAGTTGCGTCCCATCCGTTACCGACTTTGACCCATTCAGAGCCGGGTAATGCCGTTCTACGTGAAACTACATGAGACGTATAATCATTCGCCTGCATAACAAACGCATCGGCAAGAATGTCCTTGGTCTCATTTAATACTTCCGCAACGTCGATTATCTCGTTGTTATGAGACATCCTTGCGGCGGTCAAAAGGCCTTCTCTGTCTCTTACAGCATTAGTAGCCATAATAAAACTCCTAAAATTAAGTTAATATTCACTTAGTCGTAGAAGTTATCCAGTCTTGCTGGCTGCTACTGCTCTTTTCGCCGAGTAAACGACTTGTCTTACAAGTTTACATTCGGCCCTTGCGGGTTATCCAAAATTTATATAATTTGCCTTTATCCTTGCGGAGACAAATATTTATTTTATCTTAATATACGTGTCCCCTTGCTACAAACCAGTCATGTGCTTTTTGATCTGGTTCGCTTTCTGGGTTCTTATACATTTCGGGACTATTGGGTGAAGCAGGTTTATAGTCCTTGTCATCGACCGGCAGATTTCCTCTTACTAAAGTATCGTCAAGCAGTTTTTCGGATACGGTGCCCCATACCTCTGTAAATATGGGATGGTTCTTCAGCCCCTTTTCCTCGATAAGTTGCGCAAATTGAGTGCGAAGTTCCTCACTGGGTATAAGTTCCACAAATCCTCGTTCCACAACCGCACAAAACTTGTCATAATCGCCGCCCTTTTTTTCTTTCAGGGCCAAGTCCTGAGCATCGTTAATCCTTGCCGCCTCTGTCGCGTCCTTGTTATGTGTACTTATCTGGTACTCGTTGAACGCCTTGGTCAATACCTTTATCTGTGCCTGTGAAATACCCGCCTCATGCGAAATCCCGCGCATTGTCATCTCGAACTCTTCTGAATAAGTCATGCCTTCGGGAAGCGTTGGTCTTTCGATCTCATATCCTGTCGGGTCCCTAGGACAACCTATTGACTGGTAAAACGCACTTCTTTCAGGTGCGGAGGTGTGTTCATCAGGGATTTTTACCGAAGTACTCTGCTGTTTCATAAGTTCGAGATAGCTCGTACCCGCCTTTGCGGTGTCGTTTCCGAAACACGCTAATCGGTCGTTTCCATCCCCGCTATATCTAAGTTCCTTCGCTACACCCGCCCACGGGTCTGCGACTACTGGAGGGTCTGTTAAAACTGTTTCAGTCATTCTATTTCTCCTTTATTTCTGTTTCGACTTGTACTCGTTTTTTGCCATGGGTTTTTATTCCCAGAGACTTTGCCTTGGCCCTTATTTCGTTTCATGAATTCGATGGTGCATCCTTCGGTGCTAAAACAGTCTGAATACTGCCGACCGTCTTAACAAGTATCCTGTTAGGGCAAGTCCGCATCGCACACAAAGTAGCCTCTTCGTCAGGTAAAGCGATGGACTTAGGCGGCTGAACAATTAGTTTGTCCAATATCCTTTCCCTGCTTAGTCCCCTTACATTATGACCTTGCTGTATTGCGTACCGTACAAGGTCAGGGTTTTTCATTGCTTTAAAATCAACTTCACTCATTTTAGTTCTCCTTTGTCTTTTATATTCCCTTTAATGTTTTTGGCGTTTGCAACGCCGTGATGAGTTTATTAAGGCGTTCTTCAAGGGCAGTCATGCGCTTTGCTTGTTTACACATTGTATCTCTATCTTCTTTTAATTGCGCCAATACATAATCCGGATCAAGACGGACTTTTTTTGCTTCTTCAGTTTTCTTCTTTGCAACTTTCTTAACTGTTTTCTTTTTCTTAGCCATTTTAAGTTTCCTTTACTTCTGGGGTTTTTATTACTGGTAAATTCATTAACAAGTTTACAAAACTATCGGCGTTATCCATATTCCATACGCCAATATCCGATAATAACTCTTTTACAAAATTCTCAACCGCTTGCTCTTCGGGTGTCGTAATATAATCAAAGAACTTCGCGTTGCGAAGCATGTGCGCCAAGACCTCTTTACCTTCGGAGCTTGAGAAAAAAGCCCTGCAAATTCTTTGGGTTGGGTCAATCATTTAATCTCCTGCATAGTCATTGTGCCGCAATCCTGACATTCTGCTCGTAATTCTTGCATAATTTGTTTTATGCCCAAATTACATACAGGACATACCCACCCATCCGGTAGTTGATAGGTGTGGTCGTCAGTTTCAAATATTAAAGTTTTACCACAAAACATCTGATAACATTCGCCAGTTTTCTTAGTTATGTGTTTCGCCATTATGTACCTCCCGTCACTGAACCCACTAACGCCGCCAAAGGACTGTCTGGTTCGACGTCTTTACTGAGTTTTGGCACGGCCTCTGCCATTGCTCCTGCGGCAGCGAGTGCTTCCTGTTGCGCAAGTTTTTCCGCCCTTGCATCCTGTATCTCTTTTACTTGATCGTCGCTGAAAATAAGTTTTTGCGGGAAGTCGGACGCTTCAAGCATTTCCTGTGAAAGTTCGTTCCAGTTCACCCTGTCAAGTACTTCGGGTCGGATGGCGGCTATCGGAGAAATTTCCTCAAGTCCCCTGCGTATCGGCTGCATCCTGAATAGTCTTTTTTGTGCCTGTGCCAACGGACCGATATTTTCAACATCGACCCTTTCACCAAACTCTCTTACCACTTCGGGCGGTGGAGGAAGTCTGCCGTTTCTATCAGCGAGAGCAGACATAATATCGAATTGTCTATTTAACCCTTCACTAGTTAATTGATCGACCTGCGGCGACATAAGCATCGCCTGTTCTGATTTGATCTCTAATATCTCCGTGGCGGTAGCCTCTCCCTGCCTGCCTATGAACGCCTTGAAAAATTCCACCCTGTACTTATCTTCGAGCAAACGCCTTACATCCTCTCGCTCATCTTTTCCTACGGGATAGTTTATTCCGGCGTTTATTGTCGAGATAACCCTTTGCGGGTCATCGTAATAGTTATTGCCCTTTGGCAACATCCTTACCCGTCCGCGCATCTCGATAGGTACATTCCTCGGCGGATTAATGCTCATCTGTGCGGCTTGTACTAAAGTCTTGCCGAATTGTTGTAAGGAAAATACCTCGGTGATAGCGTCCGCTGCGGGTGAATAGCCGTATATCTCATCGGAGTTTTTCCTGAACCTCCATACTGCATAGGGATTTTTCTTAAACCCTCTCTCACGTATCATGTGTGCGACGCCGGCAAGTACATACGCAGATACGAACTTACTTCCCTTTGAGGTCGATTTACCCAGCATTATATCGTCGTTAGGGAATACAGCATGAATTATCGTTTGTGGTTTTTCAGGTTCTTTTTCTGCCGAGGTCACGAACGAATCAGTGAACGCCGCTTTTGTGAATATTTGGATAAGTTGTTGATTTGTTTTCTGGAACTTTCTATGTACGCTGTCTACAAACCCATATCTATCTTCGGATATAAACACTTCCCTTGGATGGACACAGGTGATGACCGATTTTCTTCCGGCAATATCCTCTTCGGTAAACAAAGTAGCGGTTCCGATGGAGCCTGCGTCCCTGAACCATAGAGGGACAACATCGTAGAAGTTAGACCGCCTAAACTCCTCCCTCATTGCCTCATCGTATTCCTGTAACCACGCCTTAACTGCTGCAAGATCGTTAAGTTCCAAAGGAAAGAGTAAAGACTTAAACCATCGTATCGCACGGGACACCATAAACCCCTGCATACCATCCGCCCATGTACTTAACGCGCCTGACGGAGTACCGTCATAAACATCCTTGCCCCTGCGTCTACCCTTTTCAAGTGTCATGCTGGAGATCGTTATATCCTCACGGCGGGGGTTTACGAACCTTGAGATGTCTTTCCATAGCCCATCCTCATAAGGTTTGCGCACAGCCTCCTTTATCTTCTGGCGTTCCAGAATCTTTTTAGCACGGTTCTTTTGCTCCAATGTATTTTCAGGCATTTAAAACTTCCTCTGCTTCTTGTAATTCCACACCAGGAACATCCACGTAACTTCCATGCAAGGGAAATAGCACTCTTTTCGGCGTAGCCCTAAGTTTGTTAATAAAAGGTATATTGGTTCCTTCCCATGCCAAATATCCCGGTCTATCGGAAAGCACACCAAATCGAGTGCCGAACATGTCTTCTATCTCAATATCGCACAATCGCCCTTCTTTGTGTTCACAGAGATTGTCTTTGGTGTGAATGGTATAAACTGTCTTAAATATATTGTCTTCCATATCCCCAAAATCAACCATTGTTATGCAAAGTATATCGTCTTTAATTTTTCCGGCTATTTGCCAAACAATTTCCCGCTCAGATACTCGCCGGAAGGAAACTGCACCCATCGGGTAAAGTATTGAGCAGTCTATAAATGTCCTTGTTTCTATTTTCATTTTTGTTCTCCTTATGCTTCACCGAGTAATTCATTTAATTGAGACGGGCCGGTAAGTATAGTTCCCGTACGTCCCTTTTTACCCGCCCTGCGTTTGCGTTCGGCCTCAGCACGCCGTGAGATAATCTCTGACTCCGCCGTAGTCGGTGCAGTAGGTATCGGATCGGGTATAGGTGGTGGAATTATTTTCTTTTTACTACCGCCGCCAGAAGGCATAATTTACTCCTTATTTATTATTCGGTTATTATCATTTTTAGCCACTCTATCAATTCAGAATCCAGTATCTTATCAAATTCTCCATTGATGATTTTATCCCATATTTCTTGCCATTCACTTCTGGAACTTTCCATTTTACATTCTCCTTGAAGTCCAATCTTTTCGTCTTCTGGAACTTCAAAATATTTTTCCAGTATTTCATTAAGTTCCACCATGCAAGTTTCGCAGACGTTTATATTCCACGAAACAAGTCCAGAGGGCAACTTTGCCCCTCTGTTGATTATATTTACATCGTATCTTGAAGGCTTTTTGCATTTATCACATACTTTCATTTCTTTCTCCTATAACCCAAACCCTAAAACATCCCACTCAGATTCATCTTCTTCCGGTCCTGCCGGTACAAGTTCAAGTTTCCGTCCACGTTTTGCCGCCCACAATCCCATGAACAAAGTATCAGCCTTGTCGGGAGAGCGGCCTATCTTTTCCTTGATCTCTTTTTTGCGATGTACCGTGATCTGTCCCCTTGAGTTCGGTTCGTAAGAATATGCGGCTAATTCCTCTATCAATTCCTGGTCGTCGGGAATACAGACTCTTCCGTCCCGAAACAACTGGGCAGCGAACATGATTATCTGGTCCCTTAGTTTTGCGAAGTGTTCCTTGTCCATCGGGGCACGTCCGTAGTTTATCGGCATTATCTGTGAATTTATAACCCCTTCAGTTGCCAGTTCCCTGAGCCTTGACCTCGGACCGGCGCCGACGCCTACGTCATCTATCACGATAACGTCGGGGTGGTGTTCGCCGTACTTCAGGACGATATGTCCGACGCTTTCCATTAACTCTTTTTTAGTCCTCTCTAATTCGTCGATGACCTTATACCCTTTAAGGACATATATCATAAACTTATCATTGCCATGTTCGGCGGGGTCGGCTGACAGGACTATCAGGTCGTCGCCATACTCCCTCACGTCCCTGTCCACGGCCTCTAAGATAGAGGTATAGGGGATGCACATATCGTCCGTGTCGGCCTCTTCCCAGGAGTTCCGGACGAACCTGCGGAAAATTCCGGGAGACGTCTCTTCCTTGGCCATCAAAGCGGCATAGAAATCGGCGGCGATGTTCTTTTTATTATCCTCGGTCTTTGCCTCGGTGAGCGAAGCGTATTTGCCGTAGTCATAGACCTTGCCGGTTTCGTAGCTCTTAACCTCGAAAGAGGTGTCTATCATGTATTCTTTTCCGCCCTTGTTTTTCCACTTTCTCCAAATCCAGTTATGCCCTTTCGTATTGGCGATGACAAACCCCTGCCTTAATGGTTGGTGTAAGATAGAAATGATCCCGCTTTCAGCACGAAGCCTGTCCTCGTAACTGAGTTCACAAAAATCATCTACTATGCGGTCTAAGGCGCCAACCTCGACAAGCTGTTGCTGTACCTCTTTTAACGGGGTAAGTACCCGGCGCAATCTGCCGCCTAACTTCTCGAATACTTCATTGGTATCAAATTCCTCACCCTGTTCGATGAAGAACCAACCTAAATTGATGTTCTGGATGACACCCGCTAACTCGTCTGCATGGTGAAATAAAATCTCAGAGGAAGGATATCCAGCAATCGGAATAGTGCAGGTCTTGGACTGTTTCTTTATCTTGTACCCAGTATAGTCAGTGAAGTCAGCCATAGTACTGTCGGCAAGGTCAGTATAGTTCTTTCTCAGGACAAGTCCTTTATTGCCGGGATACATACCGCTCAACCTGACGCCTTTAGCTATGGAAAGCATCGTTTTTCCTGTCGCCCAAGCTGCTGTCATATTGGGGTAACGGGCGGTCGAGTAATAAAACTCATCTTGAAATTCAGTTAGTTTTAAGTTCCATTCGGACATTTAATACTCCAAGCAACAAAAACGGCCATGTAGAAGATGTAGGCTCCTACATAGCCGTATCATTGCTTTATTCAATTTTTAACCGGCGACCAATTACAGATTACCGGCGGTTATTTTCTTACCAATATTTCGCTATAGCCAATCACTGATAAATTTGTCATCTTTTTTATCAACTGGTCAAAATCAGTATTTTTTTCAATTCTATTTCTGGCAACCCTCAACCATTGAGAGACTTCTTTCCACGCCTTTTTAGTCGTAGTTCTGTCTGGATTTTTCCATTCAAATCCAATACCTGCTTTACGAAGCCCTTTTACTTTATCCATTATTGTTTTATCCCTATAATATATTGGCTTATAATCCCGTCAGAAACTTCAAAAAGACACTTTCTACAATAAGAAATATCTTCAAAGCATATTACAGCCGCATAAGAAGATACAAGAAAATCGTCCGATTCTAAGTCGCCATGCTTCGAGCAAATCCAATGGTCATTGTTTGGGTTTTTGTGAATGTAGGCCTTTTCGGGTTCTTGTGAAATAACATAATCCACCGAGTCGACTATAATCTTAATGTGTGTGCCGGTGTCGGCGGTAATGGTAAAATCAGAATATACAGTTTTGCTGTCGATAAAAACTAAGAGCTCCGATTCCGTAGGCTCTACAAGTTCATAGTCTTTGCGAAATTCGGTCTTAGTCTCAACACTGGGATAGTTCTCGTCCCCGCCGCTGACGAAACCAAAAACAACGTATTTTTGGCCAACTTCCAGAACCCTCCGGCTGTCACCAGAAAGTGTCCGCTTCCATATTTGCCCAACTTCGATTAACCCTTCTACCTTCAACTCCGTTTCGGATAAAATGGCCTTTTTACACAAACCGCATTTGTAATACCATATTGGGGGAATTAACTCTGAAAACTCTTTGGATTTTTCGGCCTCTTTACACTCATCCCAAGTTGCTCCGGCGATAAGTTTATGGTTACAAATATCGTCATCCCCACCCCACCAACCCTGCGAGCTCCCCGCCATCAACAATACCAAGATCAACATTACTTTTTTCATTTTAAATCTCCTAATCAAATTTTTCCTCGAACACTTTCTCGCCGGAAGCGACCTTCTCGCATAATTCAAAATGCTTTCTCCACATATCCTGTAAATTCGGAATCCGGGCACGGTTTATATTGTACGCTAAAATATCACGAAACTCAACAGCGACCTTTTGTGCCAACTCTGCGTTGGGATGTGCAACCATTACTTTACACCCATTCAACATCATATTCGTATCGGCAAAAGCCACAGGCCGGGCAACGGGCTTTTTGGGCCGGACTATCTTTTTAGAGTTTCTGTTGTAGTTAAGTTTCATCTTGTTCTTTCTTGTCTATAATCCCAAAACATCATACCCAAAGCCAAGAGCGCTGTTAGCCGAATTACCATTGGGGGCAATCGGAAACCAAATATCAAAATACCAAAACAAACACAAAACACAATGCGCTTCATTTCTTCTTGCCCTTCTTACGCCGCTTCCGTATCCGCTTTGCCTGCTTCCTTGTGTGATGATGGTCTGCCATTATCTATTCCTTTAACGAGGTCTGGGACGACTCGGCCTCTGCGTATCACCCCTGCCAATAGTAAGTATATCAAACGCAAGCCGGAAATCTTTAGCCTTAATAGCGTCATCGTAAAGACGCTTTAGCTCCACTTCATATTTTTCTCTATCCATTATCATTTTTAATTCTCCATTTGTACGGCAACCGGCTTGGTGAATACAAAATCATCCGTATCGAACCATTGCCCGTCTATTGAAAATTGGTTGCCATTTAAATCTATCGATCCTATTTTTAAAATTCCCGGCTTTTTGTCGCCACCCGTTAATTGCATAGAACCCTTTGGGGTTTTTGCCACAACATGCAACTCTAAATCAACCCCGATTATCCCTTTATTATAAACCTCAGCCATCTTAATTCTCCGTAAGTTTTGTCCATAATTAGTGGGCCACAAGTATATCTGTCAACTTTGTCGTAAGGTCTAAACGGCGCAATTCAAATTCTACGCCCGCCTCACCATCCACAAGAAAACCACGGGCATAAACATGATCCAAATATTTTACTGTATAGCCGTCAGAAAGCAACTTAGTTCTTAAAGTATCAAGTTCATAATTATCCATTATCTACCTCCCTGCGGGATAAGGTTAAATGGGTTTGGAAATTCGGGAGAAAATAGATTCTCTGCTTCCCATCTATTTTGTGCAACACGCTCTGACGTGCCGCCACAAAACCATAAGGGCGTCCCTTTTCTAAAGGATTCTTCGCACAAGCCAAAAACTTGTTCATCAGTAAAATGTTCTGTTTCGAGCATTCTTGTCCTCGTTTATCCACAATTAGTTAGGTTGCTGGAATATATTTTGGCTGGAAGTCGTAATGTTGTAGTCTCCACATAGTACCTAATGTCGCCCTCAAAGGCCAACCCCTGGGGTGGGGTAGGCTTACTCTTAAAATAAAGTATTTGTTTCATTCTCTTCCTTTATCACCTTCTCGTGCTGTACCTGTGCATGGTGTAGTCTATGACAGTTCGCACATAATACAATACATTTCTTTAGCTCTAAGTTGATGCTCTTGATTGAGTGCGACTTACCATCGGACAGTGTAAACTTCTTGGTGTTCGGATCTTCGTGGTGTAAGTCTAAGCACACGGCTCGACCCTCACTGCACTCACAACACCTATGATACTCTTTATACTCCCTGATATAATCAAAGTTGCGCTGTTTAGCTAAGTCTCTCTGTTTCCGCATCTTCTCAGTCACGCGGCTTACTCCTGCACTAAATACATCATGCTCGTACCTCAACGCGTTCGTACACTGGCGGGCTCTGTGCCGGCTGTGAGCGTGACCTGCGGCTTGCAGCTATGCGCTCTGCTGTTACATAGTCTGGGGATCACCAGGCAGGCAGTGGTTTGCCTGTTCAACTGGTTCAAGGCCCGACCACGTCTCTTCCTCATCGCGGACAATCTCAAGCATGTCATTGTCCATCCCGTCTGACTTCGTGGACTCACCAGCCTCCTGCTCGTCCGTGTTCTGAGTAGATGGTGCAGTATCGGGTGAATCTGCGTGCGCGTGCGCTTGCGTGCGGTCTGATTGATCCGTGCGCGTAGCGTGTACTAACTGCGTGCGCATGAACCTTGACCGCTTCGCTCGGCACGCACCGCTACAACATGCGCCAGTACACTTTTTGCCACACATTAAACATTTATTCATTTTCTATCTCCTTGCTCTCAATGACTTTACGGTCGGTAGTGACGTTTATCGTCAGGCCGGCTGCGCCGGGGCCGGCGTCCTTGTCCATACCAAACATGCGATTAGCTGCCACAATGGCGCTGACGGCCGCAGAAGGCCTATGCAAGTACAGATCAATGATTTTTTTCAGGTGTTTAAGTGCTATTTTAACGTTCCAGCCTGCTTCTTGCGCTAATTCAGCCGTTCTGCGTTCTATTTCTGCTTTTATCTTGGTATTACTTAGTAACTTGCAGCTGTTTACTTCTGCTGTTTTTCCACTACAATCAGGGTACGTCTCTGCATATGCCTTAGTACCGTTAAACTTCAATAAGAATAGGTTGTTAATAAACTCATTATGTTTTGCTGATAGTGTTTTAGTTCTTGTCATTTTAGTTCTTATCCTGCTACTTTGTATATTTATCTTACCCTCTGTTTTGGGGTTTGTCAAGTGATTTCTGATTATTTTAGTCATTATCTTGCTATTCTTTCAAGTTTACAACCATCGGTCATTTTATGAGTTATACTTTATATGTCACATAGACGATAAAAGGGTTTAATATTTTGAAAGGGTTATTTTATGAAAACGCCAGAACTTGACAAAATGCAGGGTAATCAGCATAAATCACAGATAATCGGGACATTTCTCGAATGGTTACAAAACAATCATGAAGTGGTGTTGTGTCGATATTCGGCTCATTCCGATTCCGACTCTTTATACCCAACAGACGAAGGGATCGAATTGTTACTTGCTAATTATTTCGGTGTTGACCTCAAAATAGCCGAAAAAGAACGTCAAGGATTATTAAATGAAAAACGGATGTATCTGTAGTAACGAGTGTCTTCAAGAGTGGGACTGGAGATATGCCCTGTTCGTAACCGGCGAAGATTACAGAATAGACCCAAAAAGACTAAATCCAGAATAACGTTTGCGGGCGTTGTCTGCTGAGTATCGTTTAAATAAAAGGGTTTAATCAAGGAAAGTAGAGGTTTATTATGCAAGTTGGTGAAATAGAAAAACATTTATTGGCAGAATGTAGGTTAGACAGCCTTGTTGATTGTAACAATGCCCTGGATGTTCTTATCGTACACATGCCGGGCAAGCTCGTCAAACAATTATGCTTTCGAGAACTAAAAACAAGCATCGACTGTACTATTAACAAGCACAAAATATTAGCTAAAACTTAACCAAAAAAGGGTTATTTATTAAGGAGTACAGATTATGATACCAAAAGGAACAGCATTAGTGCCGGCAAGGCGGTACAAAGTAACGCACCGCGACAATACAGGCAAGGTAACAAAGGCAACGCGGATTTTCAAGTGGACAGAAAACCGGTTCGGCTCGATTCTCTGCTTTGTGTTCACAAGTCGCGTCAATAAGGACGTAGTGGCTTCGTTCGCTAATGATACACTCACTATCAGCGGTCGGCGGATTCCAAGTTCGGAGCTATCTATCCCAATATATGACTTAATATCAGAAACTTAACCCCGATAACCCTTTTATAACCCCGTCTCGGCTCCTCATCGGAACTGGGGCGGGGTTTTTAGAGAATTTGCCGTAGGTTTATTCAGGCAAAAAGAAAGATAGACAACAGGGCGACAGTTACACAAACTGCTTATGTCTAATAAAAAGAGGCACGCGGCCTGTTGATTTATAAATCCTCCTTACTTTATGCCGGTTCCGCCACCGGCTTATCGTCTATTTTAACTTAAGCTCAAACTAAGAGCATAAAAGAGCTATCACTTAAACACCGGCATTTTGGCATTTTTTGATATATTGTCTTTCGCCCTGTTAGGTTCTTTTATTATCGATCAAATTAGAGAGCTTCACCATCCTCGGTGCGGGCAAAGGGCCTGGAATTGGCGGTTTGCACTCACATGATTTTATCCAAATATGCGAATTAGTAGCTTGTCCGGTTAAATCTTGGCCACAATCTCCACAATATCTATTCCAAGTTCTCCTTAACGCCATTTTATTTACCGTTCGTAGTTGTTGTTAGGGCTTCTCCGTGGTATCGCTGCCAATCTCCACATACTTGATATATCGCTACTGTTCGACTGTCTAACGCACAAAATGGCGGGTCATCTGGTTCATCTAATCCTGCAGGATAAAAATGTTTACATACCCCGCAAGTGTTTGGAAACCACCTTTTACGGGTTTCGACCAATGCCGGCTCTTTTGTTTGTGTTAGCACCATTTTACAGCCCTCTTGCGAATGTTATTAAATCTTGATATTCTCTTGACATCTTCTTGACCTACTTGATTGCAAGCAGTTTCTGCCGGATACTCTAATAGGATAGGCAAAGGGTTTGTTTATCACATGCCCTATATGTTTAGGTATTGACTGAGAAATGACCCATCACATGTCCGGGTTTGTCTCGACACAGACTCCGTTACCCAAGTCTGACCTGCTTTTGTCGTTTTATATCTCAGTTTGCCTTCCCCTATAACCTGCTTAATTCATCCTATTATCAAAAAAGCAACCGTTCTGCTCTGATTTTTCGTCTTTTATGTTGATATGTGTACATTGAGGAAGATCGTCCGTCCGGACACCGTTCCCGACTAATTCTAAGTAGTTTGTTTGTGTCGCAAGGCTCTTCAATTTCCCTCGCTAAACGTATCAGACAATCGCTTGTTGATTCCATATCACATCCTTGTGGCAGGGCGAAGTATTTAATTGTCGGTAAAAGTGACACCAAAATTGGCGAGCTTAACCTTTTTCATTAAACAACTTACCATTTTATGCCACTATCTTTTGACAGCTAAATTGTCAATTGCAGGGGTTGGAGTCGAACCAACTATCTCCGGCTTATGAGGCCGACGAGCCAACCGTTGCTCCACCCTGCGGTAAAACGTTAATAAACCCGCATCGCCGAAGCTGTACGGGGACCGGCTATAAAACCTTAAGTATACATCAAGAACGATGCAAAGTCAAATAAATTCTTTTATTTTTTGTTTACCTTTTTGCTTACCCCCATTTTTAGCCCAAAAAGTGCATCGAAGCAAATATTTTTCTTATTTTTCAAGTTTTTACAACCATCTGTCCCAAAATAGTGTATACTATAAGTATGTATCGTGGATTTAATCAATTTACTAACGATCGGCCTTGCAAGGCATTTCTATGCGCCTCTTCCGTATTGATCTGCGATACAGCTTGCGGGGTCGGTTCTTTTTTGCGAAAGTTAGGAAAATGACATGAAAACAATTACGATGATGGAATTAAGAAGTGAACCTGGAGAGTGGATATATCATCAAGTTTGGAAACATGGCGAAACGATTATAATTACACATTGCGGCAAGAAGATCGCTCAAATATGTCCATTAGATAGCATTGTAATTGATTCAAAAGGCAGAGGAGTAAAACCTTTAACTTACAAACGTCCTGAATTGCTCCGACAACAGCAAAGTTAGCTTTCAAAACATTACAGGAGAAACAAAATGTTACATGCAAGGGATGATTACAACAAACGTATTCAAGATAATGCAAACCGCATACCGGATGACGAACCTGTCTTTTTACTCAGAGGACAAGACGCAATTGCCCCTATTTTGCTTGATATGTATGTTGCTATAAGCGAAATACACCCTGCTTGCGATCCTGTAGTTATTAAAGCCGTTAAAAACCACGCTAACGCTATGAGAGATTGGCAAGAAAAAGTTAGAAGCAAGTTTGCTGATATGGACATCAGAGACGAAGTATATTAGCAAAGTTAGCTTTCAGAACTTTAAATGAAAAGGAGTTAGATTATGAGTAGAGCAAAAAGATTAAGCACAGAAATGGAATCGGTAGAATCAGCACAGATGGAAGTTGAGCGCCTAAAGGACGAGCTCGAATTGTGGCTTGAAAATATGCCTGAAAACCTACAAAATAGTGCGAAAGCCGAAGGACTCCAAGAGGCCATAGATCAGCTTGAAGAAATCTGCGATCATTTACAAGAGGCTTTTGATGCAAGTGGCAACGTCAATTTTCCCGGAATGTTTTAATGTTTCACAAAGACTGGTATAGAAAATTGTTTTTTCAAGGAGAATGTGAAATGGAACAAGAAGAAAGAAAGACTATAAACACAGTCGATATATGCTCTTGTGGGTTAGTAATGCACCAATTAAACAGCGATGATTATGATACGCTTGGTGCTGATTCCCCTATTTGCTGTCCTGATTGCGGTAACGACCGGTTTCTGACAGTTGCCGAGCTTATCAAACAACGTGATGCGTTGCAGGATATGTTGGAAAAGATAGCTAACAGAAAAATAAAACACAAGGTAGATTCCTTACTTATACAGCTTGAAGCAAAAAAAGCCATAA
>LAZR01000716.1_pt1 | contig 23545 bp, 22 predicted proteins | sample 329461 | NCBI WGS metagenome assembly LAZR01 (sample SAMN03002196, study PRJNA259156) | marine sediment metagenome | biome: sea floor; feature: Hydrothermal impacted sediments; material: marine sediment; isolation source: Loki non-amplified sample from Loki's castle hydrothermal vent sediment ...
GTTTACGGCGGCACGTATCGGGATATGCCAGATCATGAAATTGTGACAGATTCTGAATGGGCGTCTTATGTTCATTATCGTGACAACGCGCCAGGCTTAAAAAAAGAATGGTGGTATCACGGACCCAGTGGAACCTGGTTTATTGCAGAACGAAACACACTTACTGACGAAGTTAAAGATACCTACCTTTTTAATAAGCTCGTTGAGCAGGAGTCAGTAAAATGAACATGCGTATTAATAAACAAACTGGCGAATGGCTTGAGCGGGAAAAGCAAATTAACTTCACTTATGAAGGTAAGAAGTTTACAGCTTATGAAGGCGACACGATTACCAGTGCATTATGGGCATCAGGTGAAAAAGTATTAGGCCGAAGCTTTAAATATCATCGTCCGCGTGGCGTATTAAGTTTAGCGAATCATGATATTAACGTGATGTTAACTGATGGTGTGGATACTAATATACGTGGTGACGTTATTACGGTTAAAGAGGGCATGTCTTTAACCGCGGTCAATACATTAGGTGGCGTAAAAAAAGATAACTTACGTTATATCGGTAAGCTACTATCGCCATTTTTGGTGGTTGGTTTTTACTATAAAGCCTTTTTTAGACCAAGATTTATGTTCCCATTTTGGGAAAATATTATTAGACATGGTGCTGGTTTAGGTAAAGTTAATTTCAATTACCCAAGAATACCGAAACCTAAATTAAATGAACATTATGATGTTCTAGTTGTTGGGGCAGGGCCATCGGGTTTAGCAGCAGCATTAGCCGCTTCGCTTGATAAACAACTTAAAATCTTAATTGTTGATGAAAATAAACAAGCTGGTGGTAGTTTGGGTTATGACCGTGCTGGTAGTGTAACGCCACAATCTCAACTGGAAGAACTGCTTAGCGAAGTGAATATTACGCCCAATATCACGTTGCGAACAGATGCTTACGCGGGTGCTTATTACACGGATCATCTTATCCCAATTATTGAGTTTAGTGGCATTACTAAAGTGCGTACTAAAACATTGATCATTGCGACGGGTGTTTTTGAGCAACCGCCCGTCTTTCGTAACAATGATTTACCCGGCGTAATGAATGGTTCTGCTGCACAGCGAATGATTTATCGCTACGGTATCAAGCCATTTAATGATGGTGTTGTATTTACGGCTAATGATTATGGTTATCGCGTTGCTTTAGATTTAATCCATGCCGGAACAAATGTAAAAGCAGTGGTTGATTTAAGAAAAACACCTGTTTCCAGTATATTGACAAGAGAACTGGCTAATCACGACATACGTATTTATTCGGGTCATTGCGTTTATGAAGCGTTAGCCACTTCAGATGATATGGCTGTAAAAGGTGTCGTCATATGTCCATTTGATGAAGAGACTAATCAAGCCGATTCTGAACAATCATTCACTATTGAATGTGATGGCGTAGCAATGAGTGCCGGTTGGGCATCTGCTGCAGCCTTGTTATACCAATCTGGTATGAAAGTTAAATACGATTACACCATCGAACAGTTTATTCCTGATTCATTACCTAATGGCATATTCGCAGCAGGTAAAGTAAATGGTGTTTATGATTTTGACCAACGCATTGCTGATGGCGCACGAGCAGCAGCTGAAGCGATGCGTTATATGGGGATGGATAACGCGCCTGTTATTACAGTACAAGCTCATAGCAATGTATCACCGAGTCATTCTTTTCCTGTCGTGCCACATCCTAAAGGCAAGAATTTTGTTGATTTTGATGAAGATATTCAAGCTAAAGATTTTATTAATGCCGCAAAAGAAGGGTTTGATAATATTGAGTTGATGAAGCGATTCACAACGGTGGGAATGGGACCAAGTCAAGGCAAACATTCTAATATGAATGCCATTCGTATTTTGGCGAGAATTCGTGAGTTGCCCGTTGAAAAAATTGGTTCAACAACATCTCGACCTTTCTTTCATCCAACACCGATTGGTCACTTAGGTGGTCGAAACTTTCATCCGGTACGTCAATCTTCAATCCAAAGCTGGCATGCCGATGCGGGAGCCGTATTTGTTGACGTGGGTGCATGGTCTCGTCCAGCTTACTATCAAAAACCGGGTGTAGATCTTGCTGAAATTATTCAACAAGAATCAATGGCGGTACATAACGCTGTCGGCATTATTGATGGTAGTTCACTCGGTAAGATAGAAGTATGTGGTCCGGATGCCGCTCAGTTTTTAGAAAAGTTTTTTACTGGGAAATTCGCTGACCAAAAAGTAGGTGAAATTCGCTACGCTTTATCTATTGATGAGTCTGCTGTTGTGGCTGACGATGGCATTGTAAGCCGGGTAAAAGATGAACTGTTTTATATCACTATCGGCACCTCTAATGCAGCGATGGTCTACCGTGAAATGCAACGCTGGTTGCAAATGTGGCAGCTAGATGTTGGGCTAATTAATGTGACTGGCAGCTACGGCATCATTAACGTTGTTGGTCCTAAAGCTGTACATGTAGTGTCATCGCTTACACAAGATCCTTTAGTTTCAAAACTAACGGCAGGTAAGGTCGGCGAGACGATAATTTCAGAAGTGCCTGTTCGGATTATGTGTGTAACTTTTGTATCGAATATTGGTTACGAAATTCATGTGCCCGCAGATAGCATGTTGGCTGTTTGGGAGAAACTGATCAAAGCAGGAACGGCTTATGATATTCGCCCATTTGGCACCGACACACAACGCTTATTAAGACTAGAAATGGGCCATTATTTACCGGCTTACGATACTGATGGACTCACCATTCCTTATGAATTGGGTTGTGAATCTGAATTGGCTATGGATAAACCTTTCTTTGTCGGACAACGCAGCTTGAAAATTCTAGCTAAGAAAACGCTTAAAAAACGTCTTGTTCCTTTTGTTCTTGCTGACAATTTTTCTGGTCAAATGCCTGAAGATTGTAATTTGGTTATTGAAAACGGTGAAATTAAAGGCCGTGTCACCAGCATTTCTTATAGTAGCAAAGTCGATCGGGTTATTGGTTTTGCCTATGTTGATCCAAATAAGGTGGAAGCCGGTTCTCAATTTGAAATTAGAACTGACAATGGATCAATGGTGAAGGCTACCGTTGTTAACACTCCATTTTTTAATAGTAAAAAGGAGTTTTGATATGAGCATGATGAAATCGACACCCGTTGCATATTTCCAAAAAAATCTTAATCCGAAATGGGGAGAAGTCAATGGCACGCAAGTCGCCATGAGCTTTGATACACCAGAGATAGAGCAACAAAGAAAAAAAAATCTAGGTGTGACAGATGTGAGTTGTCGTCAACGATTTGGTGTTAAAGGGCCAAAAGCCAATCAATGGTTAGCGACACAAAATATTAAAACGCCTGATTCAATTAATTCATGGGTTTTAGATAACGATGTTCTCGTGTTAAGGCTCGGTAGTTCTGAATTTTTAATTGAACAACAGGTTTCTGGTGATGTTTGTAAACAGCTCAATCAAGTTAGTCAAACCGCGGCGGTAGGTGTTTATAAAGTCTTACGTGCAGATGCTGCTTTTGTAATTAGTGGCGATCAAATACTGACTATGTTTTCAGAGTTATGCAAATTGGATTTGAGTGCTGAAGCACTTAAGCCCAATCAATTAATCATGACTCAGGTAGCAGATATTTCAGCCACGATAGTGTCTGAAATAACAAATGGCCAGTTAGTTATTCGTTTGTGGTGCGATGGCACCTATGGCGCCTACATGTGGAGAGTGCTACATCAACTTGCCGAAGAGTTAGGTGGTGGAGCAGTGGGTTTAACTAATTGTTAATAATGATTAAACATAATAATTAAACATAGGGTGAATATATGAAGACGGTACAAGAAGCTAAAAAATTTCTTAAAGATAATGATGTTAAATATGTCTTAGCACAATTTGTAGATCTTCATGGCGTAGCCAAAGTGAAGACTGTACCAGTTGCCCATGTTGAGACTATTTTGAGCCCAGGTGCAGGGTTTGCGGGTGGAGCAATTATCGGTTCGGGTATTGAGCCAAATGGTTCAGATTATTTTGCTCGTGGTGATTTATCCACATTATCATTATTACCTTGGCAAAAAGGTTATGCACGGATCATTTGTGATGGTCATGTTGATGACAAACCGTATGATTATGACACTCGTGTTGTTTTGAAAAATCAAATGGCTCGTTTGAAAGAAAAGGGATGGTATTTGTATACAGGTTTAGAACCTGAGTTTTCACTTCTTAAAATCACTGAATCAGGCGAAATCGTGCCTGCAGAAAAAACTGATACGCTGACTAAACCTTGTTATGACTATAAAGGTATAACACGTAGTTGTGAATATCTAGAAAGAATGACGGAAGCTTTAATTGAAGCAGGCTTGGACATATACCAAATCGATCATGAAGATGCCAATGGTCAGTTTGAAATTAACTACACCTTTGATAACTGCTTAAAAAGCGCCGACGATTACATCATGTTCAAAATGGCTGCCAGCCAAATTGCTCATGAAATGGGCATGATTTGTTCATTTATGCCTAAGCCATTTACTAATAAACCAGGTAATGGCATGCATATGCATATGTCGATTATGGATGAAGGTGGTAAGAAAAGTTTATTCCATGATGATAGTGATAAAACCGGTCATGGTTTATCTCCACTAGCCTACCATTTTCTTGCTGGTATTTTAGAGCATGCTCCTGCGATTTGTGCGATTGCCGCACCGACGGTGAATTCCTACAAACGCCTAGCTGTTAGTCATTCTGTAACTGGATCCACATGGGCACCAAGCTATGTTTCTTACGGTAATAACAACCGTTCAACGATGGTACGAATTCCATACGGTCGTTTAGAACTACGCCTCCCGGATGGTGCGTGTAATCCTTATTTAACAACCGCTGCGATCATTGCAGCAGGTCTTGACGGTGTAGAACGTAAATTGAATCCAGGTGCTGGTAATGCTGGCAACTTGTTTGCTCACACTCATGCTGAATTAGAAAAAATGGGCATTGGTATCTTACCTCAAACTTTAATCGAAGCGACTGACGCTTTGGAAAAAGACACCATTCTTTGTAAAGCATTAGGTGAAGGAGTCAGTAAAGAATTTATTAACTTAAAACGTGCTGAATGGGCTGAATATCAACGCCATGTTTCAGATTGGGAAATTAAACGCTACGTAGAATTTTTCTAAAAATTAGGAGCATATTATGTGTGGAATTGTAGGGTTATTGATTAAAAATGAAATACTGAGACCCCAAATAGGTAAGTTAATGTTGCCTATGTTAATTGGGATGACAGAACGTGGGCCTGACTCGGCTGGTTTAGCAATTTTTGGTTCAGCAGCGAAAGATAATGAGCGGAAAATCAGCTTATATACCTTTGATCCTGAGTTTATCTGGAAAAAATTAAGTGATGATTTTCTTGATCACTTAGGTAGTGATGTACATCTTCAACAGGTTGCCAACCATGCGGTTATGACAACAACCCTTGATGTGAACTTAGTGAAAATATGGCTTAAAGAACATTATCCTTCGGTACATATTTTGTCAGTAGGACAATTGATGGAAGTCTATAAAGATGTAGGAACGCCAGCACAAGTTGCTCAGCGTTATGGCTTTGAAGGCATGAGTGGCACACATCTTATTGCTCATACCCGTATGGCAACAGAATCTGCAGTTACACCTGAAGGTGCTCATCCATTTACAGCTGGCGAAGATTGGGGCCTTGTTCACAATGGTTCATTTTCTAACCCAAATAGCATCCGTCGTATGTTGGCACATAAAGGTATTAATTGTGTAACTGATAATGATACGGAAGCGGCGTGTCGCTTTTTAGAATGGCGCATGCGTGAAGGTGATGATTTAGAAGCAGCATTACATGCTGGTTTTGAAGAGTTAGATGGTTTCTTCACTTTACTGATGGGAACAAAAGATCAACTTGCGTTAGTTCGTGATCCTTTTGCATGTAAACCAGCCGTTGTTGCTGAACATGATGATTATGTAGCGATTGCATCTGAATATAGATCGTTAGCTCACTTACCAGATGTTAAAAATGCCAACATTTATGAACCTAAGCCAGAGGAGCTTTACATATGGAAAGTTTAGATCTTGAGAAAATGAGCGTTAGGGATATCAACCAATATCTTCATAAAACGCTACCTGGAACGGATGTAACCGAGCTGGAAATTATTAACCCAACAGGTGAACATAATATCGCGGTGGGTATGGACACTGAATGTACGATTGATGTTCGTGGCCATGCAGGTTACTACTTAGGCGGCATGAACAAAAAAGCCAATATTACGGTACATGGCAATGTGGGTAATGGTGTTGCTGAAAACATGATGTCAGGCAGTGTACATGTTAAAGGTTTTGCTTCTGCTTCTGCAGGCGCAACTGGCCATGGTGGAACTTTAGTTATCGATGGCGATACTGGTTTGCGTTGTGGTATATCAATGAAAGGTATCGATATTGTCGTTGGTGGCAGCATTGGTAACTTCTCCGGTTTTATGGCACAAGCAGGTCGGATGGTGGTTTGTGGTGATGCCGGTGAAGGTTTGGGTGATTCACTTTATGAAGCAGTGATCTATGTTAAAGGAACTATAAAATCATTGGGTGCAGATGCCCAGTTAGAACCGATGACAGAAACGGATCACAAGGCACTTAAAGAGCTACTTGATTTTGCTGGATTTGATCATGATCCAAAAGAATTCAAACGCGTAGCTTCAGCAAAACAGTTATATAACTGGAATGCTGATGCCAACCAAGAATATTAATACTGGAGTCTATCACTATGAGTAAACATCAACATTTAGAAGAAAGCGTTGGCTTTAGCAGCAAGACCAGAGACTACATTCAACGTGCTTCTTCAACAGGTCTATATGAAATAAGAGGGATTGGTGCAAAAAGAGCGTTGCCATCATTTGATGACTTAGTTTTTCTTGCTGGTTCAGCATCACGTTATCCCTTAGAAGGTTACCGTGAAAAATGCTCGACAAAAACAGTATTAGGTACGCGTTTTGCGAAAAACCCTATCGTGTTGGATACGCCTATTACTGTTGCTGGTATGAGTTTCGGTGCATTGTCAGCCAATGTGAAAGAATCATTAGGTATGGCCGCGACCAACATGGGTACGTCTACAACGACTGGTGATGGTGGTATGACGCCGGAAGAACGTAACTCATCTAAAACATTAGTTTATCAATGCTTGCCATCACGTTATGGTTTTAATCCTGATGATGTTCGTCGTGCTGATGCGATTGAACTGGTTATCGGCCAAGGTGCTAAACCTGGCGGCGGCGGTATGTTGTTGGGACAAAAAGTAAATGCAAGGGTTGCAGGTATGCGTACTTTGCCACAAGGTGTTGATCAACGCTCAGCATGTCGTCACCCTGATTGGACTGGCCCTGATGATCTTGCTATCAAAATAGCTGAATTACGTGAATTGACTGATTGGGAAAAACCTATTTACATCAAAATAGGGGCAACTCGCGTCTATCATGATGTCAAATTAGCGGTGCATGCAGGTGCTGATGTAATTGTTGTCGATGGTATGCAAGGTGGTACGGCAGCAACACAAACGGTCTTTATCGAACATGTTGGTATTCCAACGCTAGCAGCACTTAGACAAGCAGTTGAAGCCCTAGAAGACATGGACATGTTTGGAACGGTACAGTTAATCGTATCAGGTGGTATCAGATCAGGTGCTGACGTTGCTAAAGCGTTAGCGATGGGTGCTGATGCGGTGGCAATTGGTCAAGGCATGATGATTTCATTGGGCTGTAATAGTGAAACATATATTAAAGATGGTGAACATCATTCTGCTGAAGCTGATTATGCGGCGCTAGGTACTAAAGCTGGTTTTTGTCATCATTGTCATACCGGTAAATGTCCAACAGGTGTCACAACACAAGATCCGATTCTAGAGCAACGTATTGAACCTAAAGTGGGTGCTAAACACGTTACCAACTATATCAAAACGCTCACTATGGAATTAACAACCGTAGCACGTGCTTGTGGTAAATCGAATGTTCATCATCTTGAACGTGAAGATTTAGTGGCGTTAACCATTGAATCTGCTGCGATGGCGAAATTGCCTTTAGCAGGAACATCCTGGATCCCTGGCGTTACTGAAAACAAGTAATGTTTTAGAGAAGAACTAAACCAAGGATGGTTTAGTTCTTTAAACAATACAGGGAAGTGGGGCGCTATGTGACATTGTTAAACATAGCTACGTCAATTTTCAAAGATCTAGTACTACCTTAAGCAATAAAGGGGGCCAGATGTCTAATGAAATTTTTTTAATCAACTATGCTCATTCTGGGCAAGTTATCTACTACCAAAACGCGCTTCCTTTTTGGTGATTCATCTCGTTTAAAAATCAATTAAAACCTTTGTAATAAATTTAAAAAGGAATGATCAGATGAGCGAAAATTTAGATAAAAGAATCCACGCACTATATCGACAAGACTTCATGTTTGCCTGGTTTGATGTTGCATTTTTATGGGCAGCGATCGGCTTTGTTTTGTATTTTGTTTTACAGATTGTTGATAACAGTGCCATTCGTATAGCTTTATATTGTAGTAGTGCCGTTTTACTGATTTTTAATACCGCATCAGTGAAGGCAATGACCAATCATTACTGTGAAGACAAGGATTATATTTATGGTCTAGATATCAGACACATGGATATGAATCGTCAAATTAAATTAGCTAAAAAAAATAACGATAAAGTAGAAACTTACGTTATCAATCATAAATAAAAAGAGCTGAAAAAATAAATAATATAAATTAAGAAGAGAGAAAATAATTATGGAAAACATATATAAACCGCCGAAGCAAAAATGGTTCGGCCAAGCATTTGATAGTATTTTCATTTTAGTTTTAGTTTACGCAAGTTTAATGGCCCCTTTACTTCTCGATTCAGACGATGAAGTCATCAATCCGGATAATCTCTCCGTTCAAGTTAGCCCAACCTGGGAAGCACTCAATGTCAATGCTGTAGAACAACAGCAGTGGGAAAAGTTAGGCTTCGATGCTGAAAAAGCAGCAGAGCTCATTAATAAACGCTTTGACTACACCATTGAACCAATATCGCTCATTGTTACCGCACTGTTCATCATCGGCTATTTCTTTTTTATGCTCAAAGTATCTAAAAAGCAATATCTAGAAGTCATCGCCGAAAAATTTGGGTCTTCATCACAAGACTGAAACTAATACAACGAGGTAACGTTATGAATATATGGGATATGTTGAGTTATGCCGCATGGGTGGCAGCAGGTTTATTTCTTCTGTGGATAGTTGTTGATGCTATAAAAGTATCACTCACCTATGACGAAGATTTATTAATGAGTTCACGTGAAGGTTTGGATGAATTAGATCCAGATCAAGCCCAATCTCATGCCGTGGAGAATAGTCATGCAAAATAATACGACAACGGAAAGCACGGGCACAGGCACGCATATGAACATGCTTAAAGTGCTTACACCTTTTCATGTGTGGGCATTGGGTGTGGGTATTGTGCTCGTCGGTGAATTCATGGGATGGAATTTTTCGGTTGCAAAAGGGGGCGCTTATGGCGCCTTAATTGCTTGTTGGGTTATCGGTCTGCTTTATTCTTGCGTGGCGATGATAGATTCAGAAGTGACATCTACAGTAGCGGCAGCAGGAGGTCAATATACGCAAGCGAAACATATTGTTGGCCCATTAATGGCGTTTAATGTTGGGCTATATCTTGTTATGGCTTACACGATGCTTGAAGCAGCAGATGCCTTAATTGTCGGTGATTTAATGACGGCGATGGCGGCGACATTTGGTCATGAAGGCTTAGATCCTAAACCATTTGTTGTACTGACGATTGCATTTCTTGCTTGGTTAAATTATCGAGGTGTATTCACGACATTATCATTGAATTTTGTGATTACTATCATTGCCTTTGCATCTATTTTAGTGTTGTTTGTTGCCGTTGAACCAACCAATCCGGGTGCTGTATTACAACATGAAGGGCTATTAACCGATTTGCCTTATGGCTGGATTGGTGTCGTGGCATCGTTACAATTTGGCATGTGGTATTACCTAGGTATTGAAGGTACGTGTCAAGCAGCAGAAGAAGTGCGATCAGCAGGGCGATCTATTCCACTGGGCACGATGGGTGGAATGATGACATTGCTTATTGCTGCAACATTGACTTGGTATATTTGTACTGGTTTATTACCTTGGCAATATTTAGGTCAGGCATTTACACCTTTATATGATGCGGCGAGTATTTTAGGTAATACAAAACTACAAGTCTTGTTATTTGTTGCGACCATGTTTGCTGCTATTGCGTCTGCTAATGGTTGTATTAATGATGCGGCTAGAGCGTGGTTTTCTATGGGACGTGATAGTTATATGCCATCGTTCTTTGGCGCTATTCATCCTAAATATCGGACACCTTATCGTGCGATTATATTTTTGGTGCCTATCGCGGTGTCATTTGCCTTTACCGGTTTACTTGATCAGGTTATTACCTTCTCTATTTTATCTGGGTTATTGGGCTATACCTTCATGTCACTCAATGTCATTAAGTTTAGGAAAATGTGGCCATTAGGTAGTATTCATCGTGGTTATGTACATCCTTTCCATCCACTACCTGCTTATACATTGTTAGCACTTTGTTCTACAACGTATTTTGCAACGTTTCTTGGTTATGGTTCATCGTTGCTGTCTATTTTAGCCTTTTATATTGTGGCTTCTATTTGGTTTACAGTTCGTCGTTATAAGTTTGTAAAACGTGGCGAGCAATTCACTATGTCATGGCCTCGTCCCAAAGGGTTCTGATAATTTCAGTGAATTAAATGTGAAACAAGATGAGTGGAAGCTGACTCATCTTGTTTTACTTCCAATGAGGAAACAAATTATGACTGCTGAACTGTCATTTTTCGCCATTGCTCCATTGATAGCAATGTCGGTTTATTACTTATTTCAACGCTCACAAATTGCCATTAAAAATAATCGGGCGATGTTGTTGAGTGACTGTAATTCGATGTTAGATAACAGTGCTACCTCTTATGAAAGTAATGGCTTTCCTATTATTAAAGGTCGTTATCGTGATTTTGATGTTCAACTTAATCTGATCCCAGATACCATTGTGATGAGAAAAGTACCACCTCTATGGCTAATGGTTAGTATCAAAGCCAATAAACAATCTAAAGGTAGTATGGATTTCATTGTTAGGCCACAAAACAGTGAGTTTTATAGCCCTGGTTGGCGTTGGGATGGTTTATTCAAAGTACCCGCAACGTGGCCACAATATTCTATTGCTAAATATAACGACACAACAGCATCAATCTCAGTATTAGATAAATTTGTACCTGACTTATTTAAAGATGAAAAAGTAAAACAATTATTAGTGATGCCTGACTCCCTAAGAATTACCTATATGGCTAAACAAGGGATAAGAGGGGAATATTTATTAACACGTGGTGCCGTATTTGATGAGCATGCTATTAATAGCGATGAAGTCAAAAAAATCATTGAATATGCCATTGAAATTAGAAAAAACATAGAAGAAGAGAGCACGTTATGACACATATATATGAAGAATCAAAACAACGAAAAGCGCCGTTATCTCCTTATTTAGTCTTATTTATTGCCATTGTATTACCCGGCATGGGTCAAGTATTAAATAATACACCGTTGCGTGGTTTGATCATGCTTGGCTTTATGCTGATGCTTGGGGTTTTAACGTATCAGGTCGCTAGCCCTGAAGTCTCCGTTATAGGTAAGTTCGCTGGTGGGATATTTCTTTATTCTATTATGATTTTTGATGCTTATTATTGGGCAAAATATCGTTCGCTTATTTTTGACAATTAAAACGGTTTTTGATGATTAAGCGGTCTAATAGTTAGAATTTATAAAGATAAATGCAAAGATCATCACGAGGATAATAGATCAAGGTTTCAAGAAGGTGGGAGACAGATGACGGGCATTTCAACAGTCAATATTAACAATAAAAAAAGTAAGCAATGGCTTTATGATGCCGTCGGTGGACAAGATGGCATCATCATTGTCGTCAACTTATTTTATGATTTTGTTGAGTCGACACCTGAGGGGAGACCGGTTGCTAAGCTACATCTACGCGGACATGGTATTGCTCATGCTCGTATAGAGTTGGTTAATTTTCTATCGGGTTTTTTAGGTGGACCTAGTTTATTTGAGGCAAGAGATTCGTGGATGGCCTGCATGGAGATGGCAATGACACAATTAGATTATGACGATGAATTAAAACAACGCTTAACCGAAAACTTTCTGGTTATTGCCACTTTATTGATTAATCATTGATAAACAAGTCTTACTAACTTGGGTTTAAATTAAAGTTGTTACGCGACACCAAAACCATACACACATACTCTTTTGGGAGTAACGCCTAGTAGGAATAGCTACGTTTGCCAGCAAGATTGATAATGTACCTGCAACATAGTTGTTTTCTCTTAACCCAGCTTATGGGTGTTTTTGAGGGATCTTAATTGATCCCTTTTTTTTAAAACAACGATGAATAACATTATTTTTTAATCTACGGATATAAGGTTTATGCCATGAATTTTCCATTGCAATTAGAATTAGTTGATGTTCAGAACACGCCAGATCTACGCGAGTTTTTAATCGATCAAGTAGGCATCAAAGGAATCAGACATCCGATACGGTTTAAAAGTAAAGAGGGTGAAATGCAATCAGTAGTGGCAATGTTCAATATGTATGTGCGTTTACCCGATCATGTTAAAGGTACGCATATGTCTCGTTTTGTTGAGATCCTCAATGTGCCTAACCGGGTTTTTTCTTTAGAGACTTTTGAAAATCTTACCCGAGAAATGCTTGATAAATTAGATGCTAAAGCCGGTGAGATAGAAATGCGTTTCCCATTTTTTGTCAACAAGACAGCACCAGTATCAGGTGTTGAAAGTTTGATGGATTATGATGTGGCACTAACCGCTAAGGTGCAAGACAATCTGTTTAATTTGACGATTAATCTGATGATTCCGGTGACTAGCTTATGTCCATGTTCTAAAAAAATAAGTGAATATGGGGCTCATAATCAACGCTCGCACGTAACAATTACCGTTAATTCCTCACAATATATTTTGCTAGAAGAATTGATTACCTTGGTTGAAAATCAAGCATCTAGTCAGCTTTATGGATTACTTAAACGGACAGATGAAAAGTATGTCACAGAATATGCCTATGACCATCCTAAGTTTGTCGAAGATATGGTGCGCGATGTAGCAGGCGAGCTTTCAAAGGATCGCCGTATTATTAATTACGTTGTTGAGTGTGAAAATTTCGAATCGATCCATAATCATTCTGCTTATGCAAAAATTGAGAGGACACTATGAATAATACCGTTTATCCAGCATCCTTCAGAGCAAATTCTATGAACGGAATTTCGCCTATTACTGACATTATTAAAGACATGAGTCAGGGTAAAATGATCGTGCTCATCGATGATGAAGGTCGTGAGAACGAGGGTGACTTAATATTAGCAGCCGAATTTGTGACACCTGAACATATTAACTTTATGGCTCGATACGGAAGAGGGCTTATTTGCCTGACATTGAATGAAGCGCGTTGTCATCAATTAGATTTGCCGTTAATGGTCAAAAAAAATAAAGCCAGTATGGGCACTAATTTTACTGTTTCAATTGAAGCGGCTGAAGGTGTGACAACAGGCATTTCAACAGCAGATCGTGCTCGAACTATCCAAGCGACAGTGGCAAAAGATGCGAAGCCACAAGATATTGTTAAGCCGGGGCATATTTTTCCATTAATGGCTCAAAATGGTGGTGTGTTAGCGAGGGCAGGACATACCGAAGCAGGCTGTGATTTAGCTGAACTTGCTGGTCTTGAGCCTTCTTCCGTTATTTGTGAAATATTGAAAGAAGACGGCAACATGGCAAGACTACCTGATTTACTTGAGTTTGCTGCTGAGCATCATCTTAAAATAGGCCGAATTGCCGATTTGATTCAATATCGAAATCAGACTGAAACACTGGTTGAGCGTATTTCTGAACGTACTATCAAAACAACTTATGGTTATTTTAATCTGATTGCATATCGTGATAGAACAACTCAGCAAATTCATATTGCACTTGTTTATGGAAAACCCGATCCTAAACAAGCGACATTGGTACGTGTCCATGAGCCATTATCTCTAATCGACTTATTGGATATGGGCAGTTCGACCCATAGTTGGGGCATTAATGGCGCGATGGCGGCAATTGAAGATGCAGGTTGTGGTGTGATTGTTTTATTAAGAAGAAACGAAGACGAAGATGATTTACTCAAACGGATAGAAGATACAGCGATTGTGCAAGATGCTGACTATGAATTGCGAGACTTTGGTATTGGTGCTCAAATTTTAAAAGATATTGGTGTTAAACGGATGCGTCTAATGACTAATCCAAAGAGAATGCCTAATTTGACGGGGTTCGAGTTGCAAGTAGAAGGTTATATCTCACCAAAAAGTGATGATGAAATGATGGAGTATCAGCGTCATTATTCTTAGCTAAATGTAACATTTCTGCGTGTATTCAAAGTACGGGATTGAACCATGACAAAGAGCTCATTAGAACTAGCCACCCATAAACATTATTTGCGTAATCAACGTTGGGGTTTTACATGGGCTTTGTGGACAGCTGTACTTTGGGGTGCATGGTATATACCGGGAACCGCAGTTTGGTTTGAGCATCCCTACATTGATATCGACATTAATGACTCGGCATTAAGATTATCAGCCACGGCAGTCATGACTTGGATCCATGCGATATTAGTATTTTTATTCCTTTTAATATGGAATGGAATGCTGGGTAAAATAAAGGATTATGGACGCACTATCGTTCGTTTTCGGCATATTTCTAAATGGTATGCGTTGGCTTCATTGTGTGGTGGTCCAATGGCTATTTTTGGGTCATATATGGCAATGGGCTATGTTGGCCCTGTATTTGCGGCCATTACTTCGTTGTTTTATCCCGTCGTTGGGGCGGTAATAGCACGATTATGGTACAAGGAAAAAATATCCAAACAAGCCGCTTTGGGCATGGCGATTATTATCATGGGTGGGATTGTTATTTACGGGCCGGGATTATTTGGCACAGCCGATCCTACTAATAATCTTGCTTGGTTAGGCTATGTTGGCGGCATTATGTCTGCAATTGGTTGGGGCGCTGAAGGTGCTGTTGCAGCTAGAGCGATGGACGTAACTGATCCTGATGTTGGTATTCAATGCCGTTTTAGTTTTGAAATCATGTTTTGGGGTATTTTGATCTTACCCATATTGTCTATATTCACCGATATTCCTATCGGCTCTTTAATTATTGATACCTTGTCGAGTGGTAAAGCGATGCTGTGGATGGTGTTGGCTTCAATCTGCCACGCTTATTGTTATACGGCATTTTATAAAAGTTTTACTTTGATAGGTGTTGGTCGAGGTGAGGCAATTGGTAATTTATATGGTGTATTTGCGGTGATATTTGTAGCTGCTGTAACCTTAGAATTGCCAGAATGGTATTTTGTTGTTGGTCTTGCATTCACTGTGTTGGGTAGTTTTGTCATGTTCCGTGAGTCTGCAGAATCAATTTCACAACTTCGAGATGTGACAACAAAGGACGGTGTCTGATGAAAATACACCAGAAAGGATTTTTACTTATTGAATTATCCAAACATGATTGTTTGTGGGACGGCGATTTAATTGCAATAGTTTTAAATGAATACAATCTAGCGGGTCATTATTGGGTAAACAGCATTTGTGTGACCTTAGATGAATTGTCATCAGCAGGATTAATAGCCCGAATTGATAGCCGTTTGGAACAAAGCCTTTTTGCGACAAAAGAACGCGTGATGTTTAAGTATCAGTTAACCGACTTTGGCCGAACTAGAATGCACAGCACAGGCTTATTAACTTAACGTGAAAATATTGGCGAACTCAAGGAGAATCAAATGAGTGAATTCTGGGGATATCCATATGCAGATGTATTGGCACTAGTGATTATTAGTGCATTGAGTCTTGGCTCTTTAATTTGTGCATGGATTTATGTTAAAAATTATTAAGTTATCGAGCAATATTTACAATTAATGTGTAGTATCAAAAGCTTAAGATGCTAGTTGAAAGCTTATAGACTGTTTCAAAAAATCAAAGCAGATGAATTTTTTCATGAAAAGCTTTGACTATAATTATGTTTATAAACGTATACCAATGGAGTCTGACTCCGTTGATTTTATTGATTTCTCACGACTCTAAAAGGATGCCCAAGAATGACTGTTTATATTATTGCCGACGTTGAAGTTACCGATGAAGCATGGATACCTGAATACGCTAAAAAGGTTCACGATATCGTTCATAAGCATGGAGGAAAGTATTTATCTCGTAGTGCAAACATTGAAGTTTTAGAAGGTGAACCACTTCCAACGACATTAATTGCACTTTTAGCATTCCCTACTGCTGAAGCCGCTAAAGCATTTGCCACTGATCCGGAATATGCACCATTTGGTTCTTCAAGACAGGCTGGATCAAACAGCAGATTTCAACTGATTGATGACACCGATGTTGCTGGCACGATTCCATATCTTGGTAAAGGCTAATATGAAATTAACGGGGTCAGACGGAATTGGTTTTTATTTATACCAATGAAGTCTGACTTTATTGATAAGCTTACAACATTAATAGAAAGTCAGAAAAATGGAAATAGCTAAACTATATAATGTGGTCTTTACAACAGGTCGCTATGAAATTGAGTATGAAAATAATGTCCGATGTATTAAAAAAGCACCGAAGTCATATCGTGTAGAAAGACCGAATGGCTCGACGAGACTTATTGGACTCGATTCCATTATGGAACTGAAAATAATTGGGTCAGACTAGAATCAGTTCCATAGCCTTTATAAATCAATATGCTCGATAACTAGTAGCTGTAAGCTTTCTGTACAAGCTATATTTAAATATCAATAATTAACAAGTCATAATGCCTGACTTATCAATATACCTCCCTCCTATAATCCCCGGTCATATTCCACTGAGATAATTTCAAGCCTCACATTAAATAATATTCACGATCACGTTATAGCCCATTCTTTTTTAATACTCCCTATGTAGTAATACGTGCAGAGAATTGTATTGCAAATATATTAATAACATTATGGCTAACATAGCGAGATTGAGTGTTTTATAAGTTAATAATCTCAATGCTATCAAAGATATCGTCTTAATTATTAAAAGAATATCGACATAATTTATCTTGACCTCTCATTATGTATCTATGCTTTTTAAACAATAAATATTATAGATTTGTAATCGAGAAGCCTTAATTATAAGAAATAAAGAGAGAGGGTTATATGACTAACAATTCAGGTTCAAATGATGGGACTAGCGGAGGTGCCTATACTGATGCAATTACTGCTGATTTATATGAAGATGTGACGGCACAAAACGCGACACTTCATCGAAAAATTGGTTGGCAAGGTGCATTTTGGGTGGCAAGTGGTGTACCTGCTTTAGTACTATTTTCAATGGGAGCGATATCAGCCACGGTGGGAAAGCCGGCATGGTTAATATGGATGATCTCGATTAGTTTTGGTTTTATTCAAGCATTTACTTATGCAGAAATTGCAGGGTTATTTCCACATAAATCAGGTGGTGCGTCAGTCTACGGGGCAGTTGCTTGGGTGAGGTACAGTAAGTTTATTGCCCCAGTGTCGGTGTGGTGTAACTGGTTTGCTTGGTCGCCAGTATTAGCAATTGGTTCAGGTTTAGCAGGTGGTTACATCATGGGCGCATTGTTTGAGCCTGATGCTGTAATTAATACTTGGCAAATTACACTCATCGATCTCAGTGGTCTCAAAGAAGGTCTATCGTTGCGTATTAATGCAACCTTTATTGTTGGTGTGACCTTATTATTATCCGTATTTGCTATTCAACATGGCGGTATTCTCCGTTCAGCTAAGACAACAACGGTACTAGGTTTAACGGCATTAGTGCCATTAATGTTGATCGGTATAGTGCCGTTAATTACTGGCGACGTGATGACCGAGAATTTTTTCCCTTTATCACCACTTGCATTTGATTCTGTTGGTAATGTAATTGATGGTGCATGGGATCTTCCTGCTTGGTCATTAATGGCGGGCGGGCTTTTTATTGCTGCATGGTCTACCTATGGTTTTGAGACAGCAGTTTGTTATACCCGTGAGTTTAAAAATCCTAAGACTGACACATTTAAAGCAATTATTTACTCTGGATTGTTATGCATTGCGGTATTCACTTTAGTACCTATCGCTTTTCAAGGAAATCTTGGATTAGGCGAGATGGTAACACCGGCTGTGGTTGATGCTGCAGGAACGGTTATTTCACCTGCTGTTTATGATGGTATGTTGGCGGCAGATGTTTATAGCGGAATGGGTATTGCGAAAATTCTTTCTGGTATGTTGGGCGATAGTGCAGTTATTGCCAATATTCTGGTGGTAATGTTTGTACTGGCTTTATTGTTATCAATTATGACATCGATGGCAGGCTCATCTCGTACTTTGTATCAAGCTTCTGTTGATGGTTGGTTGCCTAAATATCTTTCTCACGTAAACGAGCATGGTGCTCCAACTAGGGCAATGTGGACTGATTTAGCCTTCAATTTATGTTTACTGATGATGTCAGATTATGTGTTTGTATTAGCTATTTCAAACGTTGGTTACATCATCTTTAACTTCCTCAATCTTAATTCTGGTTGGATACATCGAATGGATCGACCTGACTGGTCTCGACCTTATAGAGCGCCGACTATTTTGTTAGTTTTTGGTGGAATATTGGCCTATGTAAATCTTATGTTAATGGGATTGGGTGCTAATATTTGGGGTGAAGGTACATTGATGACAGGTCTGATTTTTGCAACATTGATTATTCCTGTCTTTATGTATCGTCATTATGTTCAAGATAAAGGCGTATTTCCTAAGGCGATGCTAGAAGATATGCATTTAACTGGTGAAGAAGTAGGTGTTTCTAGTCGTGCAGGAATGTTGCCATATATTGCATTGTTAGCAGGAATATTTGTTGTTTATTACTCGCACAGCTTAGTGAGCTAAACAAGACTAAGTTTACTTAATTTAAACGTCATTATCAGTAGCAATATATCTGTTGATGACCACCAATAAAAAAGCGGGGAGTATTATTACTTCCCGCTTTTTTTTATCATTTTTTTAGTGAGTTATAACAGTATTTTTAAGTACCTACTCCCTTAGATGTAAGACGTAGTAGGAATTGCGGTGCTACTCGACAAGTATGAAAATGAAAGTCCAAACATTAATTAACTTGGAGTAAATGATATGGCCAGAGATCCCAAACACGACATTTTATTTGAACCTATCCAAATTGGTCCAAAAACACTTAGAAACCGTTTTTATCAAGTACCACACTGTATTGGTGCGGGTTCTGATAAACCTGGCTTCCAAGCAGCGCATCGTTCTCTAAAAGCAGAAGGTGGCTGGGCAGCATTGAACACTGAATATTGTTCAATTCATCCAGAATCTGACGATACGATGCGTCTTTCAGCTCGTATTTGGGATGAAGGTGATGTACGTAACTTAAAAGCAATGACTGATGAAGTGCACAAACATGGTGCTTTAGCGGGTGTTGAGCTTTGGTACGGTGGTGCTCATGCGCCTAACCTCGAATCACGTGCGACATCACGTGGCCCAAGTCAATATGCTTCTGAGTTTGAAACATTAAGCTATTGTAAAGAAATGGATCATGCTGATATCAAGCAAGTTCAACAATATTATGTTGATGCAGCGATTCGTGCACGCGATGCTGGTTTTGATATCGTTTATGTTTACGGTGCTCATTCTTATCTACCATTACAATTTTTAAATCCGTATTACAACAAACGTACTGATGAATATGGTGGCTCGTTAGAAAACCGTGCTCGTTTTTGGTTAGAAACATTAGAACAAGTTCGTGCTGCAGTGGGTAAAGATTGTGCGATTGCTACCCGGTTTGCGATCGACACTATCTATGGTCCAGGTCAAATTGAAGCCGAAGTGGATGGAATGGCATTTATTAAATTAGCCGATCATTTAGTTGATTTATGGGATGTGGATGTAGGTGATATTGCGGAGTGGGGGGAAGATGCTGGTCCTTCACGTTTCTATCAACAAGGTCATCAAATACCTTGGACTAAATTTGTAAAACAAGTCTCTAAAAAACCTGTTTTAGGTGTAGGTCGTTTCACTGATCCAGAAAAAATGACTGAAATAGTGACCAAAGGCTACGCCGATATTATTGGTGCTGCTCGTCCCTCCATTTCTGATCCTTTTTTACCGAATAAAATTAACGAAGGTCGTGTTGACGATATTCGGGTTTGTATCGGTTGTAATGTCTGCATTTCGCGTTGGGAAATTGGTGGCCCACCGATGATCTGTACCCAAAATGCAACGGCAGGCGAAGAATATCGTCGTGGTTGGCATCCTGAAAAATTCCGTCAAACTAAATCTTCTGATGCAGTATTAGTTGTTGGTGCGGGTCCTTCTGGTGCTGAAGCAGCACGAGTATTAATGGAAAGCAACTATGTCGTGCATTTATATGATACTGCCGAAAAAATTGGTGGCCATATAAATAGTCTTGTTGGCTTGCCAGGTCTTGGCGAGTGGGGTTATCACCGTGATTACCGTGAAACGCAACTTAATAAATTGGTTAAGAAAAACAAAGACAGCCAAATTGCTTTATCTCAAAAACCTTTAACGGCTGACGATGTACTTGAATATGGTGCAGAAAAAGTCATCATCGCAACCGGTTCTTCTTGGAATACAGATGGTAACAACTGTTTATCTCATGAAGCCATTCCTGGTGCAGATGCGTCATTACCTGATCAATTAACGCCTGAACAAGTTTTTGCAGGCAAAAAAGCAATTGGTAAACGTGTGGTTATCTTAAATGCTGATAGTTATTTTATGGCGCCGAGTTTAGCTGAAAAATTAGCATTAGAAGGTCATGAAGTAACGATAGTTTCTGGTGTTCATTTAGCGAAATATATGGAATTCACGCTTGAATATCCAAATATGATGCGTCGTTTACATGAATTAAATGTAGAAGAAATAGGTTCACATTTCTGTTCACGCATTGAGCCTGGTCGTATGGAAATTTATAACCAATACGGTGATGGTTCAAAACGTAGTTACCGTGGACCTGGTGTGCCACCACGTGATCCTAACAAAACACATCATTGGATTGAATAGCATTCATTAGTGTTAGTGACAGGCCGCCATGCTGAATGTGAGCTATTCAATGAACTAAAAGCACGTGAAAGTGAATGGGCTGAAAACGACATCAAAGGTATTTACCTTGTTGGTGATGCTGAAGCGCCAAGATTGATTGCTGATGCAACATTTAGTGGACATCGTGTGGCGCGTGAAATTGAAGAAGCTAATCCACAATTTGCTCTGCCTTACAAACGTGAAGTTGCAACGTGGGGCGCACCGCATATGCCAGGCGGTGAGTTTAAGATCGAGTACAAAGTTTAACTGCTAGAAATTGAACAATGCTGCCATGGCTTTGCATGGCAGCATTGAATCAACATCAAACACTTTTATAACCTAATGCATATATAGGTATATTTATGAACGAAATAACAGAGCCAACTCGCATCCTGTTTGAAGGATTTCAGTTACAGACAATTTATTTGTTTTATGCCTTTGGTTACGCAGCTATCGCTGTATTTATTTATGGTTGCTATGTACAAATAAGAAAATATCGACGTGGTCAACCTGATCCATCGTGGAATAACTTTGTAACACGCTTTGGCAGTATGGTCGTCACCATGCTGACTCACCGAACTATTAAGCGTCGTGACTCAGCAGCAGGTAAGGCACATGCGTTGATTTTCTTTGGTTTTATCTTGTTATTTATCGGTACGGCAACGATTACCCTTGAATATGACATTATTGAACCCTTATTCGGTGTGACTTTTTGGAAAGGCTCATTTTACCTATGGTTCTCATTGATACTAGATGTAGCTGGTTTGGCATTTATCGCCGGTTTACTTTATATGATGTATCGCCGTAAGTGGATGCATTTACCTAAGCTAGACTACAAGCGCGTGGATCGCGAGCCAGGTGATCCTGACTACGATCGTAGTGAGTATCGTCGTGAAGATTGGGCGTTTTTATGGACACTTATTATTATCAGCGTAACAGGCTTTGTTTTAGAAGCAACACGTTTGGTATGGCTGAGCGAAACAGCCTCTGTTTGGGATGTCCGTATGTGGTCTCCCGTTGGTGCTTTTCTAGCGATGATCATGAAAGGTATTGGCTTTACACCTGAAGCTGCCGGTGTATTTAGAACTGGGCTTTGGTGGTTCCATGGCATGTTAGCTTTAGCCTTTATCGCCTTGATTCCCTATACAAAAGTTAAACATATCTTTACTGCATCGGCATCGTTGATGTTCCGTGATGAAATGGCAGGCCGCCGCTTGCCAATGGTACCTGAAGATCAAGTAGAAGCCGGCTATAAAAAGATTGATGATTTAACGTGGAAGTCATTATTACATTTAGATGCGTGTACTAAATGTGGTCGTTGCCAAGATGCATGTCCTGCAAATGCTGTGGGAGCACCACTTTCACCGCGCGACGTTATCTTGTCATTACGCGAATTTGCGAATAAGGCTTTAACTAAAAAAGAGTTACCCGAAGAAGCAGAGTTAGATATTCACGGTAAAGATGTTGGCCAAGTATTTATGGAAACATTATGGTCATGCCGCACTTGTTTAGCCTGTGTAGAAATTTGCCCTGTTGCCGTTGAACATGTGCCTATTATCGTGCAAATGCGTCGTCAATTGGTAGAACAAGGCGGTATGGATCCTATTTTACAAAAAACATTGGGTACTATTCATAAGAGTGGTAATTCATTTGGCGAATCAAAACGAAAACGTGCGAAATGGGCTCAAGATCTACCATTTGAAATTAAAGATGCTCGTAAAGAACCGGTCGATGTTTTGTGGTTTGTCGGAGACTATGCGTCGTTTGACCCTAGAAATCAGGTGGTAACACGATCGTTTGCCAAGCTTTTAAATCAAGCAGGCGTCAACTTCGGTCTGTTATTTGAAGCCGAAATGAACTCAGGAAATGATGTACGCCGCGTGGGTGAAGAAGGGTTATATGAGTTCTTAGCCACATCAAATATCGGCACTTTACAATCCTGCGATTTTAAATCGATTGTAACTACGGACCCACATTCATTTAATACGATTCGTAATGAGTATCCTGATTTTGGTGGTGAGTTTGAAATTCAACATTACACCACCTTGGTTAAGGAGTTATTTGAGCAAGGAAAACTGAAACTCAATAAACAGAACAATAAACGTGTGACTTTCCATGATCCTTGTCACTTAGGCCGTTATAACAAAGGCTATGACGCACCACGTGAAGTTATTAAATTACTGGGTTATGACTTAGTAGAGATGGATCGGAATCGTGATAACTCATTCTGCTGTGGTGCCGGTGGTGGTCGTATTTGGATCCCAGATCCAGTAGGTATTGAAAAACCATCAGCAAATCGGATGCGTGAAGCAGGTGCC